>WPCJ01145587.1_pt1 | contig 249246 bp, 206 predicted proteins | sample 5399831 | NCBI WGS metagenome assembly WPCJ01 (sample SAMN12869470, study PRJNA574797) | sludge metagenome | isolation source: wastewater treatment of pH10 | place: China:Beijing | collected 2019-05-20 | reverse complement strand
GAAGGCGTGCGTCGTTCGGGTACGGAAAAGAAGATTTTCCGTCACAATGACGTCGAGCATCTGGAACAACTTTTGAAGGCCGCCGATCCGGCGCGCGCAAAGCTGATCGTTTTTGAATCCGTCTATTCGATGGATGGCGATATTGCGCCGATCGAGAAAATTGCCGATCTGGCCGACAAATATAATGCCATGACTTATATCGACGAAGTTCATGCTGTTGGCATGTACGGCGCGCGTGGCGGCGGCATTACCGAACGCGACGGTCTGGCACATCGCATCGATATTATCGAGGGCACGCTTGCCAAGGCTTTTGGCGCTCTCGGCGGTTATATTACCGGTTCGCGCGCGATTGTTGACGCCGTACGCTCCTATGCACCGGGCTTCATCTTTACGACCTCTTTGCCACCAGCAGTTGCCGCATCTGCGACGGCCGCCATCCGGCATTTGAAGAATTCGCAGGTGGAGCGTAACGGTCAGCAACGTCAGGCGCAGCGCGCAAAGGACGTGCTTTCGGCCGCAGGTTTCCCCGTGATGCCGTCCGAAACGCATATCGTGCCTATTCTGGTCGGCGATCCTGAACTTTGCAAGAAAGCCAGCGACCGTTTGCTGGAAGTGCACGGCATCTATATCCAGCCGATCAACTATCCGACCGTGCCACGCGGAACCGAAAGACTGCGTATCACGCCGTCGCCTCTGCATGACGACGCCCTGATCGACGGCCTCAAGGATGCCTTGCTGGAAGTCTGGAATGCACTCGGCATTCCTTATGCAGAGCCCACTGTTTCGCAGCCAGCCAGTTCCGAGCGGATCATTCCGCTGATGGTCTCCAAGGCTGGCGGCTGACAATTTCTGGAATTCTCCAATAAAAAGGCCGCTTCGAGCGGCCTTTTTTGTCAGAGCTTTTCGATCCAGCGCACGAGCCGCCGTGCGGCTTCGTCCACCTGTTCCGGATCGCGGCAGAAACAGAGACGGAAAAAACCTTCGCCGCCGAGGCCAAAAGCGCTGCCAGGTGCCAGACCGACATTGGCATTGTCCACCATATCGATGGCCGCCTTGACCGAATCCCCGACACCATCCACGCCGAAGAAAAGATAAAATGCCCCTTGAGGCGGCGTCAGGCGAACTTTGCCGGTCGATAACAGCGCTGCGCACAGGCTATCGCGCGTCGAACGCGCCCGTTCAACCTGCATCGAAATAAAGGCATCGCCTTCATCGAGAGCCGTAACGGCACCACGTTGCATGAATTGGGCAACACCCGAATTCGAATATTGGATCAGATTTTCAATGATCGGCCCCAGTGACGGGTGCACCGTCATCCAGCCGACACGCCAGCCCGTCATCGCCCAGTTCTTGGAGAACGAGTTGACGAAGATGATGCGATCATCCGGCTCCATAATATCCATGAAGGATGGAGCGCGACCGCCACCATAATAGAAATGGGTATAAATCTCGTCGGCGATGATCCAGAGACCATGCTTGCGGGCAAGATCGAGAATGAATTGCAATGTCTCACGGTCCGCTGTCCAGCCGGTGGGATTGGATGGCGTATTGATGAAGAGTGCTTTCGTGCGCGGCGTGATGGCGGCTGCGATCTTTTCTGGATCGAGCATCCAGCCATTGGCACCGAATTCCAGCTCGACCGGAACCGGAACAGCGCCTGCCAGACCAGCTGCGCCAACAAAATTTGGCCAGGCCGGGGAAAGATAAATCGCCTCTTCGCCCGCCCCAACAGTTGCTGTCAGCGCCATTTCGATGGCGTGCATACCGGAGCCGGTGACATAGAAGTTCTCCGGTTTCAGGGGCAGCGGGAAATGACGCGCGTGATAGCGAGCCAGCGCCTCCCGCAGTTCCGGGATGCCAGCCTGCCAGGTATAGAAGGTCTCGCCTTCAGAGATACCTTTTTGGGCCGCGGCGCGGATGAAATCGGGCGTCGAAAGATCTCCCTCGCCTACCCAAAGCGGGATGAGCCCCTCGCGCCCGCGTCCGTGATTGGCGACCGCCACAATCCCGCTTTCGGGTGATTGAGCTGCTTCCCGACGAAGATTGGCTATGAGCGTCATGATTTCCCCGCGTTGAACTTCGATTTTGATTTCGTGCTTATCAAGGCCCGTTAGCGAAATCACGCGGCTTTTTGTGATGGTCCGATCAAGCGTATTTATGGATCAAAAGAAAACGGGGCCACAAGGCCCCGCATTCGTTCGCCAGTTCTGAATCAATCAGGCTTTCTGCTTTGCCAGAAGATCGCGAATTTCGGTCAGCAGGACCTCCTCGCGCGGTGCTTCCGGTTCCGGCTTTGCCTCTTCCTTCTTCTTCATGCGGTTCATTCCCTTCACCACAAGGAACAATACCCATGCGATGATCAGGAAGTTGATGAGAAGCGTGACGAAATTGCCGTAGGCAATAGTCGCACCGGCTTCACGGGCAGCTGCCAGTGTGGCCCTGGGTTCACCTGCCAGCTGTATGAACATATTCGAAAAATCGATACCGCCAGTGATCAGACCGATGATCGGCATGATGATATCGTTGACGATGGAATTGACGAGGCCGCCGAACGCCCCGCCAATAATGACACCGATGGCCAGATCGACCATATTGCCCTTGAGGGCAAATTCACGAAATTCCTTTAGCATGAGCTATCCTTTACAAGTACGGGGGCTTACTCTTTTTATATCCGGCAATAAAAACAAAGTAGCGGAGATTATTATAGTCTCAAGATCAGAAAGCAGCTTACTGCTTGATTATCCTGAAGTGTTGCATACAAACATAGGTACAGAATAATCAGCGGACAGAGACTGCCATTATTGCAGCCATATACAGGATCTTTCTGTCCCGCAATCATTAACCGGTCAGCAAGGGGGCTGAATGCACGGCTGGATCATTATCGGCATCGCATTTCTCTATCTGATCCTGCTCTTTGCGGTTGCCAGTATTGGCGACAGTAAAGCATCGCGCTGGGGCTCCAAGCCAAGACCCTATATTTATGCATTCAGCCTTGCTGTTTACTGTACATCATGGACCTTCTTCGGCTCGGTCGGGCTTGCGGCTGACCGCGGGCTTGAATTTCTGGGCATTTATATCGGCCCTATTCTGGTTTTCACCTTCGGCAATAAATTTCTGCGTCATGTGGTGCGGCTGGCAAAAGCCGAGCGCATTACCTCTATCGCCGACTTTCTCGCCGCCCGTTACGGCAAAAGCACCAGCGTTGCCACAATCGGCACCTGTATCGCCGTGGTCGGATCCATGCCCTATATTGCCCTGCAGCTGAAAGCCGTTTCCGGCAGTGTCGATATGGTTCTGGCTGAATATCAGGCCTCCTATGACCCGATTGTCTATGTCTTCGGCGATATATCCCTGTTTGTCACTGCGCTGCTGGCGATATTCGCCATTTTGTTCGGCACCAGACATACGGATGCAACAGAACATCAGGACGGGTTGATCCTTGCGGTTGCATTGGAATCTGTCATCAAAATCACCGCCTTTCTGATTGTCGGCATCGCCACAACCTTCTTTCTTTTCGGCTCGCCTTTTGATCTGCCTCAGCAATTGCAGGAGCGGGACATTGATTTCTGGAGCATGTTAACCCGCACCAGCCCCAGCACATGGATCGTTCATACGGTTTTGAGTGCAGCGGCAATTCTGATGCTGCCGCGCCAGTTTCACGTCACCGTGGTTGAGAACCGCAGCGAAAAAGAATTGCGCACCGCCCGATGGCTGTTTCCGGTCTATCTGATCCTGATTAACCTGTTTGTCCTGCCAATCGCCTTGCAGGGCATTATCAATCTCGGCTCCACAACCAATGCGGATCTCTATGTTCTGGCACTGCCGCTGGCTGCAGGCTCGCATCTTTTAACCCTGCTGGCTTTTGTCGGCGGGCTTTCTGCTGCAACGGCGATGGTGATTGTGGCCTGCGTGGCGCTGTCGATCATGATCTCCAACCATCTGCTGTTGCCGCTATTGATCCGCTACGTCTATCGTCGCCAAAAACATCAGCAACGGGATCTGACCCGCCTTATCCTCTATACCCGCCGTGCAACCATCGTGATTATTCTGGCCGTGACTTTCAGCTATTACCGAGCCAGTTCCAGTACTTTCGGGCTGGCCTCCATCGGTCTGGTCTCCTTTGCAGCGATCGCACAATTTGCGCCCCCGCTGATCGGCGGGCTGATCTGGCGCAATGCCAATGCACGCGGAGCCGTCCTGGGCATGGTCAGCGGCTTTGCTGTCTGGGCCTATACGTTGCTGCTGCCAACTCTGGCAAATCCTGATGCGCCGATCCTGCGGGAAGGTTTATGGGGGCTTTCCTATCTGCGTCCGCAGGCACTGTTCGGCGTCGATGCCCTGCCCCTCACCCATGGCGCGCTGTGGAGCCTAACCATTAATGCGCTTTTCTTCGTGATCGGCTCGCTCTCCCGCCAGTCAACACCGCTGGAGCGCATTCAGGCCAGCACATTCATGCCGCGCAATCTGAAGACCGTGCCGGTTCTTCGCCGTTTCCGCACCAGTGTCACGGTCGGGGAAATTAAAAATACGATTGCCCGTTATCTGGGCGAAGACCGCGTTGCCCTTGCTTTCAGCCGCTATGAACATAATGGCGATCAGCCGCTGGATGATAAAGCTGTCGCCGATGTACCGCTGATCCGTTTTGCTGAGCAAATATTGGGTAGTGCCATCGGCTCATCATCCGCGCGTCTGGTACTGTCGCTGCTGCTTCAGCGTAAGGACAATACCGCACCGGACACGCTGCGCCTGCTGGATGACGCCTCGGAAGCCTTGCAGCACAATCGCGATTTGCTGCAAACCGCGCTGGATCAGATGGAACAGGGCATTACCGTTCTCGACAAGGATTTTCGTCTGACCTGCTGGAACCGGCGTTTCCGCCATCTGCTGCAACTACCGGACGGGCTGACACAGGTTGGCACACCGATTTCCGATGTGCTCGACCGCTTGCTGCATAATGGCGAAATTCATGCGGGTGATGCCACAATGATGATGCGCACATTAGAGCGCACCCATGAACCTAGCCGTATCCTCTTACACTCCACCGGCAAAATCATTGAAATTGCAGCCAATCCGATGCCGGATGGCGGCATTGTTGCCAGTTACACTGATATTACCGCTTCGGTTGAAGCCGATAACTCCATGAAGCGTCTCAATGAAACACTGGAGCAACGCGTCGCCGATCGCACTACCGAACTGCTGGAAGTGAACCAGCAGCTTGTTCGTGCGCAGAAACTGGCGGAAGAGGCCAATTTCGGTAAAACACGTTTTCTTGCCGCTGCCGGACATGATATTTTGCAGCCATTGAATGCCGCCCGCCTTTACAGCACAGCCTTGAGCGAAAGGCTGGGGGCGTCGGAAGCGCAACTGGCGCGGAATATTGACTCCTCCCTTGAAGCGGTTGAAGGCATTCTCAGTGCGTTGCTGGACATTTCACGGCTTGATACCGGCGCGCTCAAACCGGAGCTTTCGCTGTTCCGTCTGGATCGCCTACTTCAACAGGTTGTCACAGACTTCACCCCGCTTGCAGCCACGAAGGGTCTGAAACTTCGTGTCGTGCCCTGCTCTCTCACGGTCTATAGCGACCGCAATCTTTTGCGTCGTCTGCTGCAAAACCTGATCTCAAATTCCATCAAATACAGCCGCAGCGGTAAAATTCTGCTTGGTGTGCGCCGTCGTGGCGGTGATCTGGAAATCAAAGTTGCCGATACCGGCATCGGCATTGCGCCGGAGAAACAACAGCTGGTTTTTCGCGAATTTTACCGGCTGGATGAAGGGATCAGTCAGGCAGACGGGCTGGGACTTGGCCTTTCCATTGTCGACCGTATTGCCCGTGTGCTGGATCTGACAATTCGTCTGCAATCCGAACATGGCAAAGGCACCTGTTTCAGCATCATTATGCCGGTGTCTCAGGAGCCTGCAGCTGAAGTTTCAACCGAGCCGTCACAGGCCCGACGCCGCAGCAATGCGCTCGAAAATATGCGCGTCTTGTGTATTGATAATGATCCGCTGATCCTCGACGGCATGCGCATTCTGCTTGAGGGCTGGGGTTGCGATATCACTTTGATCCGTGACGGCGCACAACTCAAAGACTGGTGCAATCATATCGCCCGCTCACAGATCAGCGTCAAAATCCTGCCGGATATTATTCTGGCTGACTACCATCTCAACCGTGAAAACGGGCTGGATATGATCGGCTATATCCGTGAAACGCTGGGGCACACCATACCGGCCGTTCTGCTGACGGCCGATCGTTCAAAAGAGGTCAAATTACAGGCCACAGAAGAAAATGTTCATGTGCTGAATAAGCCGCTGAAACCCGCAGCATTACGGGCTTTGCTGGCGCATTATCATATGCGGTGAGAAGGCACTAAATACACTCAATCCAGCAGTGCAAAACCCGGACCAAGTCGCGAGAGCAGAATCACCGCCTGTGTGCGGCTGTCCACGCCCAGCTTCTGCAGAACCGCAGATACATGGGCTTTCACCGTGGCTTCTGAAATATTCAGCTCATAAGCCAGCTGCTTGTTCAGAAGCCCCTGTCCAAGCATTGAAAGCACGCGGGTTTGCTGCGGGGTGAGCGCGCGGATACGGGCAATCAGATCGGCAATCTCCGCATCATTTTCCGCGCCGAGTTCCATATCACCGGATACCCATTCCCCGCCGTCCAGCACGGTGCGCACGGCCTCGCCGATTTCCTCAAGACTCGCGGATTTAGAAACAAAACCGGAGGCTCCGAGTTCCATGGCACGGCGGATTGTGGTGACATCATCGGTGGCGGAAACAATCATAACCGGCAGCTGCGGATGCTGCGCCTTGAGATTGATCAGTCCGGACAAACCGCTGACACCGGGCATGGTCAGATCGAGAAACAACAGGTCAACATCCTGTGCCTCTTCTGCAACCTGCTGCAATTGCTGATAATTGTCAGCCTCAGTCACACTCTCAGGCTGAAAACCGTCCTGTAATATCTGTCGCAATGCGCCACGGAATAAAGGATGATCGTCGGCAATAATAAAATTCAATTCCATAAATTTCCTACCCCTTGCCTGCCCCCTCAGCAGTCTCCCCGCAAATCATCTCCTGAAAGCACCTTATCTCTTTATATAACCAAAGATAAAGTTAGAAATGACCTGTTTTCATCTTGCATTTTCTTCAGGCACAGAGCCCTTCCCGCTCCGCCTGCATTTCTGAAAATGCTCTGTTCTTTGTTTTTACATGCAGCATAACTGATCCGTAATCAGGATCAGAAACCGGTCAGACAAACTGGTTTCCATACCTCAGCGCTTCACAATTTCGCAATGCGCTCCGGCCACCGGCATTTCATTTCAATGATAAATCCGGCTTGAGAAAACCGGTGAATGCAATTTCCAGCACAATAAAAGCCGCCTGTAGCAGACGGCATGCATATTCATTATGCAATATTACAGGCAAAGCGTACAATATACAGTCTGATTTCTGCTTTTGCCGCGATGGTGCCGTATTGTCAGTTAGGGTGATGCCTGCTCTATATGCAAGAGAAAATCTTATTGCTTCGCAGATAAAATAACGCAAAAGGACGACCTATGACACGCCACAGCCTCTATCCGGAAATTCAACCCTATCGGGAAGAGATGTTGCAGGTCTCATCGCTGCACCGGATTTATTTTGAGGAATGCGGAAATCCGAATGGTAAGCCGGTCATCATGATCCATGGCGGCCCGGGCGGCGGTATCTCGCCGACTATGCGCCGTCTGCATGATCCTTCAGCCTATCGTATCATCCTGTTTGACCAGCGCGGCTGCGGCCGCTCCACACCCCATGCGGAATTGCGCGAAAATACCACATGGGATCTGGTTGCGGATATGGAGCGTCTGCGCACTCATCTCGGTGTTGAAAAATGGCAGGTTTTCGGGGGTTCATGGGGCTCGACCCTCGGCCTCGCTTATGCACAGACCCATCCGGAGCACGTCAGTGAACTGGTGCTGCGTGGTATCTTTCTGGCACGCCGCTTTGAAGTGGACTGGCTCTATAGCAACGGCGCCAGCATTATCTATCCGGATCGCTTTGAAGCCTATCAGCTGCATATTCCGGAAGCCGAGCGCGGCGATATGGTAGCCGCCTATTACCGTCGCCTGACTGATCCGAACCCGCAGGTGCAGATTGAAGCGGCACGCCGCTGGTCACGCTGGGAAGGCTCTGCGATTTCCCTGCTGCCGGATCCGGAACGCGAAAATGCCTTTGCGCAGGATCACTTCGCCATCGCTTTTGCGCGTATCGAATGCCACTATTTCCAGAACCGCGCTTTCTTTGACACCGACGATCAGCTGCTGCGTCTGGCTGACCGTATCCGCCATATTCCGGGTGTTATCATCCATGGTCGTTACGATATGTGCACGCCGTTCATCAATGCATGGCATCTGAAGAAAGTCTGGCCGGAAGCCGATTTGCGCATCGTCGAAGATGGCGGTCATGCGGTTACCGAGCCGGGCATTACCCATGAGCTAATCGAAGCGACACGCCGCTTTGCCAATATCGGCTAAAACCAATTTAAGAGAATAAAAAAGCGCCGGAAACGGCGCTTTTTCTTTGGGAGAAATTATGTGCGGTTCGGCACCGGTGCCGGTTCATCAAGGCTCTTGGCTACGCCCATGAAAGACCGCATGAAACGCTCCATATAGCCGAGCCCTTTTTCGAACTCTTCTTCACTTGGCAAGGTGCTGTTTGCGACACCACTTTTCTCAAGCTTGGCGATACGCGCGGTCAGATCAGCAACCTGTTTTTCCAGTAGAAGTGTGCGTTCATCACTGCTGAGCTGTGCCGGCTTGGTTTCAGCGCATTCAATTTTACCGGACTGTTCCTTACACAGTGCAAACTCACCAGTCTGGCGGTCAAGGCGGATAATACCGGCTTCGGTTTTCTCCATGGAGTAGCGCTGCATATCCTGTGCCGGAGACGGGCTCATACCCCAAACCAGAGCCAGACCGGTGAGAGCCGAAAGAACGGCACTGCGTATGATAAGCTTGGATTTGCTTTCTTTTGCCACCGCAATCGCGATACCGGACCGGTTCTTCATCTGCCCACTCCTTTAATCTGTCTGCCTGGTATATGGGTTTTATCCAAGCATTTTCCAGTGCATCCTGTCAAAAACACAGAGCTGTCAAAGCGCATTTTTGCTCATTTGCAAAAATGGCGTTAACCCTTTATTAAAATTTAGAGGTGGCTTGTGACTTAATTTTGTCTTAAAAGCTGCCGGATGCGCCAAACCGGCCAGATATATAAGATGTCTGAACAGCTTTTCCGTTCACAACAATAGCGTTTTTCATGTCAAACAGTGATACGTCACACCATATCATCTACAAGATCGCCACGCGCGCCCAATGGGCAGACGCTGAAAAGGCAGGGCATTTTTCCGGTGCTCCTGTTGATTTGCAGGATGGATATATCCACTTTTCCACTCATGACACGGTTGCCGAGACCGCTGCCAAGCATTTTTCCGGTCAGGATGACCTGCTGCTGGTGGCCGTTGATGCAAATCAGTTGGGCGATGAACTTCGCTATGAAATTTCCCGCGGCGGCAAAGCCTTCCCGCATCTCTACGCACATCTCCAGCTCACTGCGGTGCGCTGGGTGAAAGACCTGCCGCTCGACAGCGACGGCAAGCATCAGTTTCCGGAGCTTGAACAATGAGCGGTTTTTTTGAAAATATTGCCCGTCGCGCACTTTTTGCGATGGATGGTGAGCAGGCGCATGGCCTCTCGATTGCAGCGCTGAAAACCGGCGTTCTCTCCAGCCCTGCACCGCTTGACCCTGCTTTGCAGCAGACAATTGCCGGTCTTAAATTTACCAATCCGCTGGGTATGGCCGCAGGCTTTGACAAGAATGCCGAAGTGCCGGATGCACTGCTGAAACTCGGTTTTGGTTTTGCAGAAGTCGGCACTATCACGCCGCGCCCACAGGCTGGCAATCCGAAGCCGCGCATCTTCCGCCTTGTGGAAGACCGTGCGGTGATCAATCGTCTGGGCTTTAATAATGAAGGCCATGAAGCGGCCTATAAACGCCTCAGTCAGCGCAACAGCTGCAGCAGTTGCGGTATTGTCGGCGTGAATATCGGCGCGAATAAAGACAGTGAAGATCGCGTGGCCGATTATGTGGCCGGTATTCATCGCTTCTATAGCGTGGCCAAATATTTCACTGCAAATATTTCTTCCCCGAACACACCGGGTCTGCGTGATCTTCAGGCCAAAGACAGTCTGCATATTCTGCTGGAAAAAGTTTTGGAAGCCCGCGATCAGGAAGCTGAAAAATGCACTCTGAAACGCCCTGTATTCCTGAAAATCGCACCGGATCTCACCGAAGAAGGTCTGGATGATATTGCCGAAGTGGCACTGGCTCATCCGCTGGATGGTTTGATTATCTCCAACACCACATTGTCACGCACCAATTTGCTCAATCAGGTTGAAGCCAAAGAGACCGGCGGCCTTTCGGGCGCGCCGATTTTTGAACGCTCGACCATTGTGCTTGCCAAAATGCGCCAGCGCATTGGCAAAGCCATGCCGATCATCGGTGTCGGCGGTGTAGATAGTGGTGCAACTGCGCTCACCAAAATTAAAGCCGGTGCTGATCTGGTGCAGCTTTATACCGGTATGATTTATCGCGGCCCGACCGTGCCGAAAGAGATCGTCAAAGAACTCTCCGCATTGGTGAAGCAGGCGGGTGTCGCCAATATCTCCGAACTGCGTGATTTGGAAACAGCTCAGTGGGCAGCCAAAGATATTCCGGCCTGATCTTTTAAAAAACTGAATACAAAAAAGCCGGAGCGGTCATCACCACTCCGGCTTTTTTGTATCTTTATTTGTTTAACCGCTGATCTTTGAGAAATCAGCGACCTGACCGGTCACGGAGCGGATTTTAGCCAGCAGTGCCAAACGATTGGCGCGGATAGCTTCATTCTCATCATTGACCATGACTTTGTCAAAGAAGGCATCAACCGGCGCTCGTAACTCGGCCATAGCCGACATAGCCGCTGAGAAATCTTCCTTGGCAATGGCCGCAGCAGCCTTGGTTTCTGCCGATTGCACAGCAGCAAACAGTGCTTTCTCTTCTTCATTGTTGAAGAGTGCAGCATCAACATTTGCAGCAATAACAGTGCCCTTTTTCTCTTCAGCACCGAGAATATTGGCTGCACGCTTGGTGCCTGCCAGCAGGTTCTTGCCGTCTTCTTCATTGATGAAAACGATCAGCGCTTCAAGACGACGGGCAACCAGCAGCAGATTATCTGCATCGGCTGACAGGACTGCATCAATCGCATCGTGACGCGCACCTTCATCCTTCAGATAAACCTTGAAACGGTCATGGAAGAAAGAGAGCAGATCAGCGCCAACATCTTTTGATGCCAGACCTTCGATTGAAGCCATCGGCTTTTCTGCCTGAGCGATCAGTGCTTTCAGCTCCGCGCGGATATCATTTTCCAAAATCAGACGAATAACACCAAGGGCTGCACGACGCAGTGCATAAGGGTCTTTCGAACCTGTCGGCTTTTCATCAATCGCCCAGAAACCTGTGAGCGTGTCAATCTTATCAGCCAATGCAACGGCAACCGAAACCGGATCGCGCGGTACGCGGTCGGACGGGCCCTGCGGCTTGTAGTGATCTTCAAGTGCTGTTGCGACAGCAGCATCTTCGCCCTGAAGCAAAGCATATTTATGCCCCATTGCGCCCTGCAATTCAGGGAACTCGCCAACCACTTCGGTCTGCAAATCAGCTTTAACCAGCACAGCTGCACGGGCAGTCAATGCAACATCTGCACCGACCAGTGGTGCAATTTCCTCAGCCAAAGCCTTGATACGCGCCACGCGTTCGCCCTGTGTACCGAGCTTGGCATGGAAGGTCACATTCAGCGCATCCAGACGCGCCATGCGCTGATCAAGCGGCTTAGCCAGATCAAGTGCGAATTTCGAGGCGGACGCTTTCAGCTTATCCATATCCGGCATATCTGCCTGATCTGTATGCCAGAAATACAAGGCATCGGACAGGCGTGCACGCACAACCTTGCCGTTACCGAAAGCGATTTCCTTGCCACCGTCACGGGCAGCAATATTGGAGATCAGAATGAACTTGTTGGAAAGTGCATCTGTCTCGCCCTGATTGCGGGTGACAAAGCATTTCTGATTGGCACGGATGGTCAGACGGATAACTTCCGGCGGAATGGAGAGGAATTCTTCCTCAAATTCACCCATCAGCACAACCGGCCATTCAACCAGACCAGACACTTCTTCCAGCAGGCCTTCGTCTTCAACCAGTTCCAGACCGGAGGCAAAGCTCAGATTGCGGGCATCGGTGAGAATGATTTCTTTGCGGCGTTCAGCATCGAGCACCACATGTGCTTTTTCCAGCTTCTCAACATAATCGTCAAAGCGGCGCACGGTGATCGGCTGACCATCGCTCATGAAACGATGACCGTGTGTGGTATTGCCAGAGCGTACACCACCAACCTCAAAATCCACCACAACGGTTTCTTCAGTTTCAGGACCAAACAGGCAGATGATCGACTGCAGCGGACGCACCCAGCGCAAGGAACCGGACTGTTCCGAGGCCTTGCCCCAGCGCATGGATTTCGGCCACGGGAAATTCTGCACCACATTCGGTACCAGTTCCGCGATAATTTCTTCCGCAGCGCGTCCGGATTTGGTGATATGGGCGACGTAGAAATCGCCTTTTTTCGGGTCGGAATGCACATGCGCCTGCGCAATATCGCTCAGGCCAGCTTTGCGCAGGAAACCCTGAATTGCGGCTTCCGGTGCCGAAACGGACGGGCCTTTGATATCTTCATGCACGTCTTTTGAACGCACAGTCAGACCACGAATATCCAAAGTCAGACGACGCGGTGTCCAGTAAGGTGTTGCCGCCTCATAGGTCAGACCGGCTTCAACCAGACCATCAGTGATCATTTTCTTCAAATCACCGGCAGCTTTACGCTGCATGCGAGCTGGAATCTCTTCAGAGAACAATTCTAACAGTAAATCAGGCATTATACACCTTCACGATTATAGTTGACGCCACCGGCATCGGTCTGAAGGAAAGCTTCACCGCACTGGCGCGCAAGGTTACGCACACGCAGGATATAGCTCTGACGCTCGGTCACCGAGATAACACCACGGGCATCCATCAGATTGAAAATATGTGACGCTTTAATCGCCTGATCGTAAGCAGGGAAAACGCATTTATGTAGCTTCCCTGTCGTGCCTCCGGCACTCCCCGCCTCTTGTATATCTTTAGCCCCTGCAGCAAGCACAGCTTTACATTCCGCTTCCGCATCAATGAAATGCTGGTGCAGCATATCAGTATTGGCGATTTCGAAATTGTAGCGCGAATATTCCTGCTCGGTCTGGAGGAACACGTCACCGTAAGTAACTTTATCCTCACCTTCCAGACCATTGAAGTTCAGATCATAAACATTGTCCACGCCCTGCACATACATGGCGAGGCGCTCAAGACCATAGGTCAGCTCACCGGCAACCGGCGAACATTCAATACCGCAGACCTGTTGGAAATAAGTGAACTGCGAGATTTCCATGCCATCGCACCAGCATTCCCAACCCAAGCCCCAAGAGCCGGTAGTCGGATTTTCCCAGTCATCCTCAACAAAGCGGATATCATGCAGCTCCGTATCAATGCCGATCGCTTTCAACGAGCCGAGATACAATTCCTGCAGGTTCGGCGGGCTTGGCTTCAACAGCACCTGATACTGGTAATAATGCTGCATACGGTTCGGGTTTTCACCATAGCGGCCGTCTTTCGGACGACGTGACGGCTGCACATAGGCAACATTCCACGGCTTCGGCCCCAGAGCGCGCAAAGTGGTGGACGGATGCAGCGTACCCGCCCCGACTTCCATATCGTAAGGCTGCAAAATTGTGCAGCCATGCTGCGCCCAGTAGTGCTGGAGCGCCATGATAAAGCCCTGAAAAGAGCGGGTCGGATGCAGGTGTTCAGGCAATGTGCTGGTCATGATACGAGTCACGGGAAGGCCTCATTGGAGCATTCTTGGCGAGATCAGCTATCAGAACTGATCTTCTTGCAAATCATGCGTGGTGAAAACGGTGAAAGCTGAGCCATAACAGCCCAGCTCCGCCGAAAAACAGATAGTTTGTCCTAATTATTCCGCGTTAAACGGTCAAGACTTAAAGCCGGATGGCAAGCATTATGGCTTGGCAGCAGGATCGGCAGGCTTAGCATCCGGTGCTTTCTCCGGTGCAGTGTCAGGTTTTACTGGCGCAATATCTTTCACTTCGGCTTCCGCCGTCTGTGTCAGCCCCTGCTTCAGCTTCTTCTCGATCTTGGCCAGTTCTGCCGCTTCAGGCTTACCGGCGATAGCATGGTTCCACTGGAAAGTCGCTTCCAACCCGCGCCCTGCCTGCCAATAGGCATCCCCCAGATGATCATTGATTGTCGGATCTTCCGGACGAAGCTTGACTGCCTTTTCAAGCTCGACAACGGCCTCATTATAGCGGCCAAGCTTGTAATAAGCCCAGCCAAGGGAATCGACGATATAGCCATCCTGCGGGCGCATCTCGACGGCCTTGCGGATCATCTGCAAAGCTTCTTCCAGATTTTCACCGCGATCGACCCATGAATAACCGAGATAATTCATCACCTGCGGCTGGTTCGGAAACAGTTCCAGCGCTTTACGGAAATTAGGCTCAGCCTTATCCCACTGTTTCAGACGCTCATAAGCAATGCCGCGCTGATAGAAAACCGGCCAGTCCTGACGCACGGGCGATTTAATTTCCGCAACGGCCTGATCATAAGTCTTTGCCGCATTTGCCCAGTCTTCTTTCTGGGCATAGACACCGCCCAGCGCCAGATAGGAACGGTTGTCCTTATCATTGCTGCGCAGATTGTTTTTCAGATGCTCAATCGCCTCATCGGGCTTGTCTGTTTCAGCCAGATTAAGCGCCAGCTGCATTTCCGCATCGCGCTTATAAGGCGATTTATCTGCAACGCGGCCGTAATATTTAATCGCTTTTTCCGGCTGGCGCAGTTTGGCAGCAATATCGCCAAGCTGGAACAATGTAGCGTCATTATTCTCGCGCAGCTCACCGGACATTTGCAGATAAATGGTTGCAAAAGCCTCTGCACCACCGCGGTTAATCGCGGTTCCCAAAGAATACAGAACCTCAGCCGCGCCCTGCTGGGGGCTGCGCATCTGCGGATCAAGCTTTTCACCGTCTTCAAGCTTCTGGCGTACTTCGCGCAGGATCACGCGGCCACTGAGAATTTGCTCGGCATCTTCCACCAGTTTGATTGCACCGGCTTTATCGCCCTGACGCTGTTTGAAATCGGCATAAGCGTAAATGATGCGCTCATAAGTATCGGGTGCAGCGCTGCCGCCTTCTTTATCAGTCACAGCCTGCGCATAAAACTTATCCGCAGCCTTGGTCTGACCGGCGCTGTCTGCAATCAATGCCGATGTGTAGGTTTTGAAAAGATCGTACCAGACCGGTCCGTCAAGCTTATCAACTGCTGCCAGCGCGTCTTTCGGACGACCTTCACCAAAGAATGTCCATGCCGTCATCAGGCCGGTTGCTAAGCGATCCATCTCTGACTGCTGCGTGAGCTTCAGATTGGTGCGGGCAGTGCGGTAATGTTTGTCGTTGAAAGCCTTGATCGCCAGAATAATACGGGAGAAACGCTCGACTTCCGGCTCATTTTTGAGCGCACGGGCAAAGGGCAGCGCTTCATCCAGCTGACCATCGGTCAGATAGGACAGCAACAAATCACGCTTCATCGGCTGGTTTGACGGATCAAATGCCAGTGCCTGACGATAATAAGCGATGGCTACAGGAAGATTATTGTCGATCTCAGCAATGCGACCGGCCAGATAGGCACCAGGGAAAGAACCTGCACGCGAGATAATCACCGGCTCGTCTGTCGCCACCGCTGTCTTTGCCGCAGATGCAGCATAGGCCGCGCCGGAGACACCACTTGTGAAAGCCGCCCCTGCCATCAAAGCGAAAACCAGAGCACGCGCTTTAACTGTATTCCGCCGCATCGGCATTTCCCCTTGCATTTATAGAGCATTTCCAATTTTGGAACAGAAGGAATGCTCTATCTCTTTATTTTACACATTTCCTGACGCAAAACCGGTTGCCACTTTTGCTGGAAATGCTCTGGTCTGGCTTATTTCCGAAACAAACACACCATCCGGCCATGTCGTGGTTTTTATATGGCCGGAGAAAAGGGTATTTCAAAGTCCGGTACCGGAAATATGCGCCGGTACCGGTCAATAATCAGTTTACACGGCTGATGCAGAAATCAATCACATCAATCAGAGCATCTTTTTGCGGGCTCTGCGGCAGCGGTGCCAGTGCATCACGGGCGATTTCGCCGAAATGACGCGCACGCTGTACGGTATCAGCAATTGAACCATGCTTGGTCATCAGGCCGATAGCCTTCTGCAAGGCTTCATCATCATTATTGCCCTGCTCAATGGATGATTTCCAGAAAGCGCGTTCGTCTTCGGAACCACGGCGATAGCTGAGCAACAGCGGCATGGTGATTTTCCCTTCACGGAAATCATCACCCACATTCTTGCCGAGATCCGCAGCCGAACCGCCATAATCCAGCGCATCATCAATCAGCTGGAAAGCAAGACCGAGATTGAGACCATAGGAGCGCAGTGCCAGACGCTGTGCACGCGGTGCATCGGCAATGATCGGACCAACTTCGGCAGCAGCAGAGAACAGCGCCGCAGTCTTGGCTTTAATAACGGCCAGATATTCGTCTTCCGTGGTTTCCATGTTTTTGGCGGCGGCGAGCTGCATCACTTCACCTTCGGCAATCACCGAAGCCGAAGTCGCCAGTACATCCAGCGCGTCGAGCGAGCCGACATCCACCATCATTTTGAAAGCCTGACCAAGCAGGAAATCGCCGACCAGAACGCTGGCCTGATTGCCCCAGATCATCCGCGCGGTGCTTTTGCCGCGGCGCAGATCGCTCTCATCCACCACATCATCATGGAGAAGCGTTGCCGTGTGCATGAATTCAACGCTGGTTGCGAGCTGCACGTGACCTTCGCCCTCATAGCCGAACATGGCTGCAGCAGCGAGCGTCATCATCGGACGCAAACGCTTGCCACCCGATGAAATCAGATGATTGGCCACTTCCGGTATCATCTCAACATCAGAACCGGCCTTGGACAGGATAAGCGCATTGACACGTCCCATATCCGCTTTCGTCAGATCAACCAGCTTCTGAATGGACGCCTGCTGATTTTTTTTCTCATCGAGATTGAGAACCACACCCAATGCCATATCTCCAGTTCACGCGGCCTGACAATGAGACCCGTTTTATAGCCACACATTATTCAAGGCGGCCTTTATGCTCAAGCGTCAAATGCACCAAAAGCCGTGCTAAAGGCAAGTGTTGCGAGCTGCAACACAACACAATAAAGCATATTCTGCTGATATAAGATGTCAAATTGCTGTCAGCAAACAGAATTGCGGCTTTCACCGCCTCTATACAGAATCGGTTAAAGCCGGTTTGATCGCTTTCAGTCTGCAACAAGTCAGGAAACTGCCGTCTTTATGTCTGCTCCGTTCAGCTCTCTGCCCTATGGCGAAACTCTCGATGCCTTTCACCGTGGTGCATTCTATCTGGTGCAGCCATCCGCAAAAGGTCACCGTTCGGGGATTGATGCCATGATTTTGGCAAGTGCGGTGCCAACGGATTTCAAAGGCAAAGTTGCGGATCTTGGTGCCGGTGCCGGTGCGGCAGGACTGGCCGTTGCTTCACGCTGCGCAAATACAGATGTCACCCTGATTGAGCGCTCACAGGAAATGCTGCTCTATGCCGAAAAATCCTGCACATTGACCGAAAATGCCCATATGCATGGCCGTCTGTCATGCCTGCAGGCTGATGTAACCATGACCGGCCCTGCCCGTAATGAAGCAGGGCTGACTGATAATCAGTTTGACTATGTGATTATGAACCCGCCTTTCAACCAAAGCCATGACCGTGCCACGCCGGACGATTTAAAGGCACAGGCGCATGTGATGCATCAGGGCATGTTTGAAAGCTGGATACGCACGGCATCGGGCATTTTACGTCCGCGCGGACATATTGCGATTATCGCACGTCCCGCCAATCTGAATGAGATCCTGTCCGCGATGGAGCGCCGTTTTGGCGGCATCGCAATTCTTCCGCTCTATGCCAGACCGGATGAACCGGCCATCCGTGTCGTAATTACGGGCATAAAAGGCAGCCGCGCTCCGGTTTTCCTTGCGCCGCCGTTAATTTTGCATAAAAGTTCCGGCCATGAATTTACGCCACGTGCAGAAAGCCTCATTAATGGTTGCGACAACCTGTAACGGTTGTTGTTCAGGAGGACGGAGCACATTTTCCCGAAAACACGGACTGTCCGAACAGGTCTTTCGCTCTATTTAAAGCGCGGAACTCTGAGGACAGATCAAGGGTTGAGCGTTGTCAAAACGCTGCCCGCAAAGAAAAAGGCCGATACCGGATGACACAAAGCCAGACCAAGCGCCCCTTCTCAACGCTCCGCCATTGGCTCGACAGTGAATCCGCCAGCGGTATCGCTCTGATGATTGCCGCTGCTCTGGCTCTGATCGTTGCTAATTCGCCGCTTGCAGCCACATATTTTCAGGTTCTGGAGAGCAAGCTCGGCCCGATGAGTGTTCTGCACTGGATTAATGACGCGCTGATGGCCGTCTTCTTCCTTCTCGTTGGTCTCGAAATCAAACGTGAATTTCTCGACGGCCAGCTTGCCAGCTGGTCGAACCGCGCTTTGCCGGGCATTGCCGCCGCCGGCGGTGTGATTGTTCCGGCACTGGTTTTTGCCGGTTTCAACTGGTCAAATCCTGAAACCATTCGCGGCTGGGCTATTCCGTCGGCAACCGATATTGCCTTTGCACTCGGTGTGCTGTCGCTGCTCGGCCCACGCGTACCAACCAGCCTGAAAGTCTTTCTGGCAACACTCGCCATTCTTGACGACCTTGCCGCTGTTGCGATTATCGCCGTGTTCTACACTGCCGATATTGCCACGCTCTATCTCGCCGGTGCTGCCGGTATTTTTGCGCTGATGTTTGTTCTGAACAAGATGGGCATTATGCGCCTCACCCCGTATCTGATCCTCGGTGCCGTGCTTTGGTATTTTGTACTGCGCTCCGGTGTTCATGCAACGGTTGCCGGTGTGCTGACTGCACTGACTATTCCGATCAAGCCGGCTCTTGGCCGTCCTGATGATATGAGCTCCCCGCTGCACACGCTGGAACATGCGCTGGCTAAATGGGTCGGCTTTGTCATTGTACCGATCTTCGGCTTTGCCAATGCGGGTGTTTCCTTCGCCGGCATGAGTCCGTCGATCCTTGGTGACTCACTCACACTCGGTATTGCGCTCGGCCTGTTTGTCGGCAAGCAGTTTGGTGTCTTCGGTGCCGCATGGATTGCTATCCGCGCAGGGATTGCCACCAAGCCGATGGGCGCAAGCTGGACACAGCTCTATGGCGTGGCACTGCTCTGCGGTATCGGCTTTACCATGAGCCTGTTCATCGGCCTGCTGTCCTTTGACAATGACCTGCTGCACAGCGAAACCAAGATTGGTGTTCTGCTCGGCTCCCTGCTCTCCGCCGTTTGTGGCTGGGCATTGCTGCGCATTTCCACACGCAACCGCGCTGTAAAATAACAGGTTCAGTTTTCACCCGCTGCAGCTATAACAGCGGGTGAAAACTATTTTATCGTCTGCTTTTCACACCGGAGATTTTCAGTGCCGTCACTCATCAGCCGTGTTATCCCGCGTCGCTTCCGGGCTTCCAGTGTTGAAATTCCGGTTGTCCGGCTGAGCGGTGCGATCATGACCGGCAACAGCCCTTTACGGCAAAATCTGTCGCTTGAAGGCATCGCGGTTCAGCTGGAAAAAGCCTTTGCCAATAAGCACAGTCCCGCTGTGGCGCTGAGTATTAATTCTCCCGGTGGTTCACCGGTACAATCACGGCTGATCTATAAACGCATCCGTGATCTGGCCGCAGAAAAGAACAAGAAAGTCCATGTCTTTGTTGAGGATGTGGCGGCTTCCGGCGGCTATATGATCGCTATTGCCGGAGACGAAATTATTGCTGATCCGTCTTCCATTCTGGGTTCGATCGGCGTGGTTTCCGCTTCCTTTGGCTTTACCGAACTCATCAAGAAAATCGGCGTTGAACGCCGTGTGCATACGGCCGGTAAAAATAAAGCCACGATGGATCCGTTTCAGCCGGAAAAGGCATCGGATGTCGAACATATCAAAGCGCTGCAACTGGAAATTCACCAGACCTTTATTGATATGGTGAAAGAGCGCCGCGGCAGTAAATTGCAGGACAATGACGATCTTTTCACCGGTCAGTTCTGGACAGGCATTACAGCTTTGCAGCTCGGGCTGATTGATGGTCTTGATGATATGCGCTCGCATCTGCGCAAGCTCTATGGCGAAAAAACCAAGCTTAATCTGATCCAGCCTTCGCGCGGACTGCTGGGGCGCAAAAATACCGGCGGTATTTCTCATGCGCAAATGCTTGGCGCAGCAGGTGAAAGCCTGATGAATGTATTCGAAGAAAAAGCTCTTTGGTCGCGCTATGGCCTGTAACAGGCTTATGTTATCATAATATCATCAGAATAAGATGCTATAAGAGCTTCTTGAAACGAGGTTACAGCCTGATTAAATCAACAGGCATGTTATTTTTCCGGAAAGGAGCCGGTATGCCACAGCTGATTTTTCTGATCCTTCTGGTTGCGGCTGCGATCTATGGCTATCGCTCCTTCAAGCGCGAAGCGGCACGTGTTTCCCAGAAAGTCCGTCAGGCCGAACAGGAAGCCCGCACAGGTGCCAGCGGCACACTGGTACGCGACCCGAAAACCGGTGTTTACCGTCCGGCAGATAAAGACTGATCCTAAAGCATGCCAGATATTTTAGCTTCACAGGCGGTGAGCCAACAGGCTGCCTCACATCTTCGCGCCACAGCCTATGCCAAGCTTAATCTGGCATTGCATGTGACCGGACGGCGCGAGGACGGCTATCATCTGCTGGATACGCTTGTTGCCTTTGCCGATTACGGTGACGAACTCATAGTTTTCCCTGCGCAGGAAGACAGTTTTACGCTTTCCGGCCGCTTTGGTGCGGGACTGCCAACCAATAGTGAGAACCTCGTTTTAAAAGCGCGAGATCTTCTGCGTGCGCATTTTCCGCAGCACAGCTCCGGCGTTGCCATTCATCTGGAAAAAAATCTCCCTGTTGCTTCCGGTATCGGCGGCGGATCAAGCGATGCCGCCACAGTGCTGGCGCTGCTTATGCGCCTGTGGAATATCGCAGCGGAACAGGCGTTGCTTGAGCAGATTTGCCTGCAGCTTGGCGCCGATGTGCCGATGTGTTTGCATGGTCAGCTCTGTGGCGGCGCATTGATTGCCAAGGGCATCGGTGAAGATATGCAAAGGTTGTCCGGCCTGCCGGTGCTGTCACTGGTGCTTGTGAATGACGGAACAGCAATTTCCACGCCGCAGATTTTCAAACATATGCAGAAGCGTGATAATCCTGCACTACCGGAACTGACGCGCTTGAATAGTCAGGCGGAGCTTTGCAACTTCCTGCAATCAACCCGCAATGATCTGCTGCCACCCGCTGCAGAGCTCGCACCACAATTGCCGGAAATTCTCCAGACTTTGCGGGACAGCGGCGCACAATATGCGCAAATGTCCGGCTCAGGCGCGACCTGCTTCGGCATTTATGATACAGCGGATCAGGCGCAACAGGCGGCAATGCATTTGCAACAGCAAAATCCGCATTGGTTTGTCTGCGCAACCACGACCCTGCCCGATAAAATTTAAACCGGAGACAGCCATGTCCGATACAGTCAAAGCCGAACGTCCGTTTATTCCGGTGGGTATTGCGGTACTGACTGTTTCAGACAGCCGGACATTGGAAACAGATACATCCGGTACATTTCTTGCCTCCCGTATTGAAGAAGCAGGCCATCTGCTGCGTGACCGGCAGATCGTGACTGATGATGCTGCCAAAATTCGCGAACTGGTTGTGCAATGGTCCAAAGATCCGGCAATTGATGTAGTGATTACCACCGGCGGCACCGGTTTCACCGGACGCGATGTGACACCTGACGCTTTGGAGCCGGTCTTCGACAAGCGTATGGACGGGTTTTCAGTGATCTTCCATCAGCAGTCCTATGCCAAGATCGGCACTTCCACGATCCAGTCGCGCGCAACTGCCGGTCTCATCAACCAGACATTTGTTTTTGTCCTGCCGGGTTCCGGCGGTGCCTGCCGCGATGCATGGGACGGTATTCTCGCCCAGCAGCTCGACTATCGCCACCGCCCGTGCAATTTCGTTGAAATCATGCCGCGCCTTGATGAACATTTGAAACGCAAAAGCTAGAGCATAATTCCTTAAGCTGGGATCGGTTTAAAGTGAAATTATGCTCTAATTTTAAAAGTGTTAGAGCGACCTTTGTGTGCCAGGTCTGGCACACGGCGCTCTAATTGCAAAAAGAGATAAATTAAGTTCTTGCTTTGTTCTTATTTTCAGATTAAATTATGAACCATAAACGGCGCATCAGAGTCGCATAATTCGCGCCGTATTCATTGCTTCATTTTGATTGTTTTGCTCCGGTCATGCTGTCACGGCATTTCCGGCAAGGAGAAAGCTATGGCAATTTTACAGGAGGTTTTCGGACCAGCCGATCAGGCCGTCTTCTCCCGTCCGGCTGTCTTCGGATCGGAGCGCACGGATCAGGCAAATGCTATTGTTGACGGCACCGGCTTGCGTATTGACCACAGCCGCCGTCGCGGGCGTGGTGCAGGCATCAATCCTTCCGGCCGGTTTGAAAGTCAGACACGTATCGACAGTGATGATGGCTGGAACTCTCTGGAAGAGCTGGAGCCATTCAAGACAGAAGTCCAGATCGAAAAGCCACGCACGATCATCACCCGTAATGACTCGCCGGATATTAATTTCGACCGCTCAATCAATCCTTATCGCGGTTGCGAGCATGGCTGTATTTATTGCTTTGCCCGCCCTACGCACAGCTATATGGGACTGTCTGCCGGTCTTGATTTTGAAACCAAACTCTTTGCCAAGCCGGATGCGGCACGGTTGCTGGAAAAGGAACTTTCCAAAGCCGGTTATATTCCCAAGACGATCGCCATTGGCACCAATACAGACCCTTATCAGCCGGTAGAAAAGAAATGGCGGATTATGCGGGATATATTGAGTGTGCTGGATGCCGCCAATCATCCCGTCGGCATCGTCACCAAATCCGCGCTGGTTACCCGCGACATTGATATTCTGGGTTCGATGGCCGTGCGTGGTCTGGCTAAAGTTGCCCTCTCTGTCACCACCATGGATGCCAAATTAGCACGGAATATGGAGCCGCGTGCTTCAACACCGGGATTGCGTTTACAGGCTATCCGGCAACTGAATGAAGCAGGCATTCCTGCATCGGTGATGCTTGGCCCTGTGATCCCCGGCATCAACGACCACGAGATTGAGCGCATATTGGATGCCGCCTATGCGATGGGCGCACGCGAGGCGGGATATGTCTTGCTGCGCCTGCCTTATGAGGTCGCGCCACTCTTCAAGGATTGGCTGCTGCAGCATTTTCCTGACCGTTACCGCCATGTCATGTCTCTGTTACGCTCCATGCGCGGCGGCAAGGACTATGATGCGGAATGGGGCAAGCGGATGCGTGGTGATGGTCCTTATGCATGGCAGATTGGCCGCCGCTTTGAAATTACCTGTAAAAAGCTCGGGCTGAATATTCATAAACGGCGCCTGCGTTGTGATCTGTTCACCCCACCGCAAACAAGCGGTGTTCAGCTCTCGCTTTTCTGATCTGCCCTCAGAGCGGCTCCAATCAATATCGATACGGTGCAACCGCTCTTTTTCTTTGTTTTCACGCATTTCCGTATGCATCGGAAATGCTCCGGCAGATATAGGCTGCCCCGTCTATTGCCGGCAGCCTTCCACATCGTGCCCCCCTTTTTTGCGATGTGGCTTGCGGAGAATTAGATAGGATGCAATCTCAGCACATGAGTAAAGCACCATCTGATTCTCCGCTTTTTTCTGAAAAGCGACCGAAGTCGCCAGCCAAGACAAAGGCTGACAAGTCTGAAATATTCATACCGGATTACAGCCATGAGCAGCAGCTGCAAGCTCAGGGGTACAAACTGATTGCAGGGCTCGATGAAGTCGGCCGCGGCCCTCTTGCAGGGCCTGTTGTTGCTGCCTGCGTGATCCTCGACCCTGATAATCTGCCCGAAGGTCTGGATGACTCAAAAAGGCTTACTGCTGCCAAGCGTAACCGGCTGTTTATCAGCATCATGGAAAAGGCACTTGCAGTCAGCCTGTGCAGCCTCAGTGCGCGTGCGATTGATGAAAGCAATATTCTGGCGGCATCCTTGCTGGCGATGAAGCGCTGCGTGGATAGTCTGACAATCAGTCCGGACTATGCTTTGATTGACGGCAATAAAACCCCAGGCGGATTGCCCTGCCCTGCCATGACACTGGTCAAAGGCGATCAGCGTTCCCTGACCATTGCCGCCGCTTCGATCATCGCCAAAGTCACCCGCGACAAGATGCTGGAACGCGCAGGTCTTATTCATCCGGCTTACGGCCTTGAGAAACATGCAGGTTACGGTACTGCGGCGCACCGGCAGGCGATTGAAGAACAAGGGCCGATTGCCGGTCTGCACCGCTACAGCTTCGCTCCGATTAAGGGACGCTGGACAGCGGATAAATAAGCGAGACACTGAATACGCGCCCCCGAGCCGGTTTTAGGATATCCTTAACTGCAAGAAATAAGCATCGCCGCAGAACAGCAAGCCCGATTTCAGACATAAAAAAACGCCGCATAAAGCGGCGTTTTTTTGAACTTTATGAACTGCAATCAATTCAGGTTGGTTTTAACCTGATCCAGTGATGCTTTGAACATTTCACCGGCAGTTTTTGCGTCCATTTTATTTGCAATCAGCGAACCGGCAGCAGCAACAGCGATTTCCACTGCAGATGCACGAACCTGATTAACAGCATCACTTTCAGCCTGAGCGATTTTCTGTTCAGCCAGCTTATTACGGCGAACAATATAATCTTCCGACTTCGCTTTTGCTTCGCTCAGCAGAGCTGCAGCTTCACGCTGTGCAGCAGCAACGATTTCGCTGGCTTCTTTTTCAGCTTCTTTACGCTTGCGGTGATATTCAGCAAGCAGAGCCTGAGCTTCTTCACGCAATGTGCGTGCTTCGTCCAGTTCCTTGGCGATATTGGCAGCACGTTCATCAAGCGAACGACCGATCATGCCAGGCACTTTAAGATAGGCCAGCAGCGCCAGGAAAATAATCAGACCGACGAGGGCAATAAATGTTGCATCCATAATGGTCTCCCTTACGCGCTGACAGCTTTAACAGCAGCCGAGATTTCAGCTTTGTCGGACTTGCCGCCAAGCAGTTTCTCAACGATTTCTGCAGTTGTTTCTTCAGCAATTGAGCCGAGATCGCTCATCGCTTTTGCCTTAATGGCAGCGATGCGTTCTTCAGCTTCAGCCAATTTCTTTTCAAGCGATGCTTCAACGGTTTTGCGTTCAGCATCAATGTCGTGCTTTGCCTTGTCGCGGGCTTCCTGACCGATAACAGCCGCGCTCTTGCGGGCTTCAGCCAGTTCCTGCTCGTAAGCAGCAATTGCATTGTCAGCATCAGTTTTCAGGCGTGCAGCCTGTTCCAGATCCTGTGCAATACGGTCACGACGCGTTTCGATGACACCGCCGATACGTGGCAGCACAACACGCGACATGAACAGATAGAACAGCCCGAAGGTAATCGCGAGCCACAGAAGCTGCGATGCATAATGGGTGGAATCAAATGGTGGAAACACGCCTTTACCGGCATCGTGCGCCACACCTGTTTCAGTGTGCACAACAGAGTTGCCACTGTCAGCTCCCGACACTGGTGCCGGCTGAGAGTCAGTTGCGGTTTGGGCAAACGCCGTGGACACGAACATCCATTTTCCCCTTATCACTCAGGCTTAATAAACGATAACCAGCCGCATATGCCTTCAGGTCTCACAAGGAGATTTTTGCATATGCGGCCGATTTAATCCGGCAGCTTAAGATTAAACTGCGAACAGGAGCAGAAGCGCGATGAGCAGCGAGAAGATGCCCAGAGCTTCAGTTACGGCGAAGCCGAATACCAGACGGCCGAACTGGCTGTCAGCGGCAGACGGATTGCGCAGTGCACCCGAAAGAAAGCTACCGAAAATGTTGCCGAGGCCGAGAGCCGTACCGGCCATACCGAAACAGGCCAGACCTGCGCCGATGTACTTTGCTGCTTCCGCTTCCATGTTAAGCTCCTTCTGGATTGATATAAATGCGGATTTCAGTTCTGGCGGAAACCCGCCGGTGATATTTCAGAGCGACCTGTTATTTCAAAATCATGTGTCAGACACAGGTATTTTCAAAATGCAGAGCCTGATTGGTAGATAGGCAAGACTGCTGCCCGATAACGGACAGCAGTAATTTCAGTTAGTGACCGTCCGGATGAACTGCATCATTGATATACATGCAGGTCAGAACAGTGAACACATAGGCCTGCAGGAATGCGACCAGGAATTCCAGACCGGTAATAGCAACGGTCATGAACAGAGGCAGGATCGCACCACCAACACCGAGCGGACCGAGTGCAGCCATGGAAACCACGAAACCTGCGAAAATCTTTACGGTGATGTGACCGGCCAGCATACTGGCGAAAAGACGCACAGAGAGGCTGATCGGACGGGACAGGAAGGAAATGATTTCAATCGCGGATACCAGCGGCACGATAGCCATAGGAACACCGCTTGGCACGAACAGCTTGAGGAAGCGGAAACCGTGCTTGAAGAAACCGTAAATAATCACTGTTCCGATCACCAGCAGCGCCAGTGCGAAAGTAACAATAATCTGACTGGTTACGGTATAGAAATACGGGAACAGACCGATAAAGTTTGCTACAAGGATGAATGTGAACAGAGAGAACACAAACGGAAAAAATTTCATCCCATGAGAACCGGCAGAATCCCGCAAGGAGGACGCCACAAACTCATAGGCCATCTCAGAAACTGACTGCAGGCGTGTCGGAACAATGCCGCGACCTGCTGATGTCAGAAACAGAAAAGCGGAAGCGGTTACGACAGTCAGCACCATAAAGGCGGACACATTCGTAAACGACAGATCGACACCGCCGACATCGATAGGAATCCATCTGGAAACCTGAAACTGATGGATCGGATCGTTTGCCACCTTAACCTCACCTGTCACCCGTGCCCGAAGGCGTTACATTCATGCCCGAGGGCGCTTCTCAACCGCAAACTTGCGTTCCGGTCTTTTCAGAACACTCAAAAGCAAATCTGCCTGAGCCGCCCTGATTGCCTTTACAGGCTTATTCACTGCCGTGCATATGAAGGATAACCTTTATGCACATTATTTTTCTTTCTGTTGCTTCTCGCCCACATTATTGCCGCTTTCTGCAACATATCCTGCGGTGCGTAAAACATTCAGAGTACCGGCACCGAATCCTAAAAAGAGAAAGATAATCAATCCCCAAGGGTTCGTACCCAGAACACGGTCAAAAAACCAACCTAAAACCGCACCTACCACGATACCAGCGATAAATTCACTGGATAATTTCATGGCCTGCGCCATAGAGCTTGCGTTTTTCTCAGCCTGTTCGTCTTTTTTGGATTCCACCCCCACGCCCTTAGCAGCCAGATGGCTTTCAAGCTTACGAAGACGGTCGTCCAGACTCCCCTGAGCGTCGGCCTGAGATCCGGTCTGCACCGGACCACCAGCTTCGCTTGCCGCATCATCGGATTGCTGAGGCTTTTCGGGTATTTTCCCGACTGCCATTCATGCCTCCTTTGGCAAGAAAACCGAGGTTTCCACCCCACTCTGAAGTCGGCCGCAACATATTAACAGCCAACTCATTCGTCAAGGCACTGTCTGCACAGAAGTTGAAGGTTTTTTGTATTATTAAATCATATACTTAACAGGCAGCAGCATGAAGCAGGCCTTGAATCCCGCTTCACGCCGTGATTTCAGACAGCGAATCCTTGACAGATCAGCTCCAGCCGCCGCCATAAGTCCGGTAGAAAACATGCAGGCCGATCTTTTTGACTTTTTCCATCGTTGACGCCCAGCGGGGACGTACATAAGTCGCATGATAATGGGTCGCCGAACCCACTTCCGGCAGCCAGATCTGACCCGCTGTGACAGCTTTCGCTACCTGCTGTGCCATACGCCAGTGACCCGGTTCTGTGACACGATGTTTTAAACCGTCACAGGCGAAGGAGAACTGACAGGCATTACGCCAGTCTTTATTTTGATAGACCACGCCGCAGATCGTGGAAGGATAAGCAGGGTTACGTACGCGGTTGAGAATGACCTGACCAACAGCCGCCTGCCCTTTGACCGGCTCGCCGCGTGCTTCAAAATAGATACCTTCAGCCAGACATTTCTGCTCTGCCGCACTGAATGCTGCCGGCGGCAACGGGGTCGCCGCCCAATTGTGATCCCGTGCGCTGATTGGCGGAATGAAGCGACCATTGTCCTTTTCAGGCACCAGAATGCTCTCAAAAGGCGATGTTTTGGCATAATCCGGCTTGGATGGCGCATAACCAAGCGCCAGCACATCCGGTGTATCATTGGTAATCAGTGATGCGAGTGCTGTCGGCACCGGCACGACCGGCTTCACTTCCGGACGATGGAAAGCGAGTGTGATTTCCACTTCCTTGCCGCGGATCGGACCTTTAACGAAAGCTGTTTTGATGTCTTTTTTACCGGCTACCGGCTGCATCAGCCTGGGACTCACCGGTGAAACCTGCTCTGCCAGCGAACCGGCATTGAACATGCGTGCCGGTGCTTTGGTCTGCACGGAAACCAGACGCCCCTGCTTGTCAGTGCGGCTGATACGTTTTTCATCGGGATTAGGATCGTCGACACCACGTTTTCCGCCGGCAACGCGTCCGCTCATCACCACGCGACCCACGCCGCTGATATCTGCTGCAGCGCTCAGGCTACCTGTGACCACGGACGAATCAACAAACGGCATTTCCGCCTGATGAATGGAACCGGCAGGCGCATCTACCATATAGGTTGCCCAGCGGCTGCCCGATTGCTCGGCAACACTCATCATGCTGGCCATGTCCTGATAGGCGATGACATTACTTGAATAGAAAAACAGCCCTACTCCGGCGAGAAGCTTTGGCAAGGTCGCAGATTTGCGCTTCTGCTTCACTGTTACGGCCACCGGATAATAGCGGCCATCCTGCGGGCAGTAACCCTCGGAAGGATAATACCAGACCTGTGCTGGCTCATTGCCGGATCGGCCAAACAGGGCCCGCAAAGCTACACTACGCACCGGAATACTCCACTCACTCAACAAGATGACTATAGTCAGATAATGATCTATTAACCTTGATGCTTCGTTAACGCCGGCAGCGTTTAGTCATTGATTTTATTTATTAATTTTTAATTAACATGAAGATTGCCAGTCACCTTAAGCGGTTAGTTTTTATTGACCTTTCCCGTGGCAGGGCGGCAAAAATCCGAACTTCACCCACAGGGATAGTTCATAAAAAATATTTCTAATTTAGAAAAATCATTAGTCCAAAAATAAACCTGCCGGATCATCAGTGCATGATGATCCGGCAGGTTTAATATTGTCCATTACAGGTTTTAATGCAGAACCGGCTTCGTCACGCGACCGGAAACTCCCCGCGATAGCGCCTTGGCAACATCGCAGACAGAGTAACGCCGCGAATAAACAGGAACATATTCAGCGCCAGCCACAGGCTGTGATTACCCAGCCAGTCACGGGTACCATAGAGCACACCGAAAAACACAAACAGCGACAGGAACATCATATTGCGCATGTCTTTCGACCAGGATGCGCCGATAAAAATACTGTCCATCTGGAAAGCATAAAGACCGGTGAGTGCAGTGAGCGACACCCAAGGCAGATAATAAACCGCCATCATGCGGACATCCGGCTCCGTTGTCAGAATATTGACCAGACGATCTCCGAAAGCGAGGAAGATCAGCCCCATGACAAAAGCCATGACCATGCCCCAGAAGAAGGTCAGCTGAATGGAGCGCCGGAAAGCCGGACTGTAACGCGCACCGACTGCCCGCCCTGCCAACTGTTCGGCAGCAATCGTTACCCCTTCCAGAAAGAAGCCGACAACCAGATAGAAATTCATCAGCACCGCATTGGCCGCCAGAGTGATTGTGCCCATTTCATTGCCGACGCGGGCAAAGAATACATAAGTCGACATCAGCAACAGCGAGCGGATCATAATATCGCGGCTGATAACGATCATCCGCCACATACCGGCTTTGTCGAACAGCCGATTGACATCCAGCTTGCGCAAAGCGCCGCCGCGCCAGATCAGAACGGTCATACCTGTAATGGCTGCCACGGTTTCGCCGGTGACAGTCGCCCATGCAACGCCGGAAACCTCCCAGCCAAGCCCCAAACCCAGAACCAGCGCCAGAATAATATTGATACCATTGAGCAGAAATTGCAGCGCAAGGCCGAACAGCCCCTTCCCGCGCCCGAGCAGCAGTCCCAGCACCGAGAAATTGACTAACGCCATTGGTGCCGAGAGCATACGGATCGACACATATTCGTTCAATGCTTTGGCTGTATCCGATGTGGGCTTGAGAATATCATTGGCTGCATAAAGCGTGAGCGGCAACAGCGCGATCATCAGCAAACCGGCAACCAGCGCCACAATAATTGCGCGCCAGAACACCATAATTTCTTCCGAACGGTCGCCGCGCCCCATGGCCTGTGCAACAAGCCCTGTCGTACCCGAACGCAAAAAACCGAAAATGGAAAACAGACAATCAAAGACCAAAGCGCCCATGGCCAGACCGCCGAGCATACCGGCATTGCCAAGCTGCCCGATCACACCCGTGTCCACCAGCCCGAGCAAAGGCGTGGTCATACCGGCCAATGTCATAGGTATAGCGATCGTCAGCACCATGCGGTGCGTGACATTGAACGGACGAACGAGAGACGTTTCGAGCGCGTCATTATCTGGCTTGAACATAGAGCGGTTCCACTTAAAGCGGCCTCAAGGAGCCGCTCTATTTGGGTATTAACGCATTGTCCGGCGTAAAACCGGCTTCCACTGTTACTGGAAATGCTTAGATACCACACGAATACTGTCAGCGAATAAAAAGACCCTGCTGTCAGCCGTGCGTGCTCCTCACCTGAAGATAGTAAGTGCAGATAGTTTTTCCGGTCAGCGCAGAAGATCCTGCACAGTCATATCCTGTTTTCCTGTCATGGTCAGCAGGTTTCTGCAGCGGGACAGCAATTTGTCGCGCCTGCCCGTTCTCGTATTACGGCAGATCAACACCGTAGAGCATCGCCCAATAGAGATAATGCGGCTTGTCTGCCCGCGCCGCATAGGCAAGGCCATAGCGGGTAAAGATCGGATCAAGCAGATTTTTACGATGACCGGCAGAATTCAGCCAGGCATTCAGCGCGTCCGGCACGTCTTTTTGGCCAGAGGCAACATTCTCCGCAGCAGGGCCACGGATACCGGCCTGTTTCAGCCTGCCGCCAAAACTGTTTCCCCAACCGATGCTGTGACCGATTTTGCCGTGCTTTGCCATTAACCGCGCCTGATGCAGTGCAGCCTGTTCAAGCTTCGCTTCCGGCATCATCGGCGGCGCGCCATATTGGCGGCGCACTTTATTCACCATGGCCACCACATCCTCTTCCGCAAAAGCATCAGAGAGCGGCAGGATGGCAGGGCTCAGTAACAAAGCGCCACCGGCAACCAGTAACCGGCGGCGTGAAATCAGCGCAGAAGGCAGCAATGTATCAGTCATCGAAAACCATAAATAAAAAGAAGGATTTTTCAGCTGCATTCCCGAAGCCGCTACACGCCTTCAGAATGCATTTTATTTCCTGTAATTGATAATTCTGAGCAAAATAAAGGCAGGGATCACAACTGCCGCACCCAGCAGCAGATAATCAGCAAAACGGGACAATGCCGAGAAACCCATATTCCAGATTCTCACGAAGAAATCGCGGATGTTCCAGAGAATATCATAAGGTGTCCAGTTAAAGGCATGCATCACAACGCCGACAATCAGTGACACCAGTATCAGTTTAACGATAACACGACCCGGTGTATCGCCCAGAAAGCGGGTAGCACGGTCAGACATAGAAGCACTCCTTTGTTGAGACCAACAAATAAGCGCGAATATCTGAAGAGACAAGCCTTCCCTGTGCCGGATATTGGCCGGTTGCGTTCCACATTCAGGTTTCAGCGGCTGTTTTTATAGGTACGCGGCAGGCTCTGGCTCTGGCGCAGGAAAGAACGGTTCATGCTGCGCGTGTCTGTGAAGCCGCTGGCGACAGCCACTTCCAGCAGAGTTGCATTTCCGCTCATCAGCAATTCCTTGGCGCGCTGCACCCGCAATTCCTCGCGCACCTGAAAAGCGGTTTTACCCAATCCCAACCGGAACCCGCGCTCCATCTGGCGGGTGGAAATCCCAAGACGACGTGCGACTTCAGCCATTGCCAGCGGATCTTCCAGCGTTTCCTCAAAAATACGGATTGCCTTGCGGATCATCGGTGAACGCACGCCGTTGAAACTCAGCGCAGGCTGCTCCGATGTCAGCAACTCATAAGGGAACATCAGGATAGAGGCGCTTTTACGTGCCAGTTCCTCGGAGATTTCCGCCTGAATGATGGAGAGTGCCAGTGAAGCAGCGCCCAAACCGCCCGCACAAGTAAAATGCCTGCCACTGCGATGAAACAGGCTGGTCGTATCTGCTGTGAATCCGTCAAACAATTGCAGGAAATCGTCTTTATGAAACCAGTTCACGCAGCAATTGCGATCTTCCAGCAATCCGGCTTCAGCCACAATGAAAGCGGCAGTACACAGGCCGATGACATTTTTCTTCTGCCGGTCGGCGCGTTTCAGCACTTCAATCAGTGTATTTTGTCCCGGCCGGTAATGGGGAAGAACCCCGCCGACAACAACAATATAATCACAATCATCCAGCGCACCGATCGGAGCGGTTGGCTCCACCGCCATGCCGGAGCTGGATTCAACCGGCAGGCCGGTCAATGTGCAGATTTTCCAGCCGCAACGGATCTGGCGGCTCTTATCCTTATCATCTGCGGCAAGGCGAAACGGATCGAGAAACAGGCTGAGCGCAGACAGGGTAAAACCGGGCAAAACAACAATACCCAACGTCAGACGCTGCGCTTCTGTTTCTGCGTTTAAAGCTGTTCGGTTCTTTTCCATTGCCATGATCGTGCGCATCACTCCCCTTGAAACGCATAATCCTGTCTGTCATCCGGCATACAGGCCAATCTGAGCGATAAAGTCCGTCACAGCTTTTGTAAAGAGCACATAGAATTGTGAGTACAACACGCGCTCTTATGACCTCTCATTCGGCAGGACTGATTTTTGGCGGCAGGACAACCGGGGCGGCCACCGGCAGAGCAGAATTACCGCTCAGGCGCCGCTTCAGACGCGCTGTCCATAAATGCCGGTAGGAGCGCAATTTGTTGAGCACAAACCATCTTTGCCGGATCAGATTGTAGAAGAAATGTTTCTCAACGGACGCAGCCGTTCTTGATCCGGTTCCTAGCGCATCTATGTCACTTTGCGCGCCGCGCGCTTTGACTAAAGGCGGCCAAACGGCCAGACCGGTATTGGTTCTTGTCAGCCAGAAACGCAGATAATTATCAACCGGCGCAAAAATCTCATGCTGACTGTTGACGAAATTCTGCGCACCGGCACGCGACCATATCAAACCGCCCGTCGTCATCGGAAAATAATGCGCACTGGTCAGATTGCGCTGCTGATCCTGCCCCTGCAGAGTGCAAAGCGGGGTATGACGTTTTATTCCGTCTGTGCCGATATTAATGAGATCCCAGTAACGCCCGTCTTTTTCGAGCCATGACAGCAGCTCTTCCGCCATTTTAGCAAGGTCTGCCGGAACGGACATATCGTCCTCCAGCACCATTGCGTATTGCTCGCCGGAATCCAGAAACATCTGTGCCGCTTTAAGATGGCTCAGATAACATCCGAGCTCTCCGCCGCTGACCTGACAGCCCATAAACGCCAAAGCACGTTTTTCATGATAGGCCGGATGCGCTCTCGGATCACCTTTCCGGCCATCCACCGCCGGAACGCGGATAAATTCTATACCCGCGCGCTCCAATTGCCCGCGGGAAATGTCCAGCCGTTCCTGACTGCCGTCAAGATTTATAAGATAGGTTCTCACCATAATCTCCGCCATAAAATGGCTTAAAGCCTCCTGCCAAAAACCGGCAGGCGCGCATCAGCGACGTATCACTAGATGTTCATTTGCGGAGATACAATCAAGAAATTATGAGTTTTTAACGGAAATGTTTTGACAGTTTCAAACCCTGCGCCTGATAGTGCGAGCCGAGATCACTGCCATAGAGCGCTTTTGGTCGTTTGAGCATGTGTTCATAAATCAGACGACCGACAATCTGCCCGTGTTCAAGGATAAACGGCACTTCATGGCTGCGCACTTCAAGCACTGCGCGACTGCCCTTGCCACCGGCAGAGACATTACCAAAGCCCGGATCGAAGAAACCGGCATAATGCACGCGGAACTCACCGACCAGCGGATCAAAAGGGGTCATTTCCGCAGCATAAAGCGGCGGCACATGCACGGCTTCCTGTGAAACCAGAATGTAAAACTCATCGGGATCGAGAACCAGTTCGCGATGTCCGCGATCATAAATAGGTTCCCAGAAATCCAGCACATCATGCTGCGCGCGTTTATCGACATCAACAACAGACGTATGGTGTTTACCGCGATAGCCGATCAGGCCGTTTTCACCGCCGCTCAGATCAATCGACAGCGCAATCCCGCCATTGGAAATATTCGGCACAGCAGAAGCCACCAGCGTTTCCGCCGCGTGCAATGCAGCAAGTTCGACTTCATTAATATGCGCGGTACCTTTGCGGAAACGGATCTGCGACAGGCGTGAGCCGGTACGCGCCACAATCGGGAAAGTGCGTGGACTGACTTCCAGATAAAGCGGGCCGTTATAACCGGCAGGCACCTTGTCAAATTCCTGCGCATTATCGGTGATCACACGGGTGAAAATATCGAGGCGGCCGGTTGAGCTTTTCGGGTTTGCGGAAGCCGACAATTCCGATGGCAGCGCCAAACCTTCCAGCAACGGCACGATATAGACGCAGCCGGTTTCCAGCACCGCACCTTCACGCAGATCAATTTCATGCAGTTTCAGGCGTTCCAGTTTTTTGGCAACCGGTGTGTCCGGCCCCGGCATGAAAGATGCGCGGACGCGATAGGCTTTTTCACCAAGACGCAGATCGAGACTGGCAGGCTGTATCTGATCATGATCCAAGTCCCGCGCTGAAGTCAGCGCACCGGTTTCAAACAGAGCCGCAATATCGCTGTCTGCCAAAATTCCGCTATCTCGGGTCATCATCTGTCCAGTCATAAAATACTATTTTGCCGCAATCTAGCCTTGAACGGTTAAAAGAGGGCTACTGTGATATGCGCATTTACAGATAGATTTCACTCCCCGCTGTCAAGTCCTGTGAAATCGAGTGCTTGACATTATAATCATAACAGTCCTACAAAATCAGTCGTGGTGATTTGGCCGGCCGGCTTGCAGCCACGTTAAAGAAGTCGCTAAATATGGCCGCGGTTCCGAGCCGGTCTTTTTGCGTCTTCATGCAAAGGCCGGTTTTTTATTGGCCGGTGTGGCCCGAACCCTGCCGACCATCCTTTTATATAGGCTGGACCGATGACAAAGACACATATTCGTACCCTTCGCCCTGCAACTCAGCTTGTGCATAGCGGCACAACCCGCACGCCTTATGGCGAAACATCAGAAGCGCTGTTTCTGACGCAGGGTTTTGTATATGACAGCGCCGAGGCTTGCGAAGCCCGTTTTACCGGTGAAGATCCGGGGTTCATCTATTCCCGTTATGCAAACCCGACGACGGATATGTTTGAAAAGCGCATGTGCGCGATTGAAGGCGCGGAAGAAGCCCGCGCCACTGCTTCCGGTATGGCTGCTGTTGCTGCGGCCATTCTCTGTCAGGTTCGTGCAGGCGATCATGTGCTGGCAGCCAAGGCGATGTTCGGCTCGTGTCGGTACATCATTGAAACCCTTCTGCCGAAATACGGCGTTGAATTCACTTTGATTGATGGCGTGAATATTGAGAACTGGGAAAACGCCATCCGCCCGAATACCAAAGTACTGTTTCTGGAAAGCCCGACCAATCCGACACTGGAAGTGATGGATATCGCCAGAATTGCGGGCATTGCCAATAGTGTCGGTGCCAAGCTGATCGTCGACAACGTATTTGCCACCCCACTCTATCAGCGGCCACTGGCGCTCGGTGCTCATATTGTTGTCTATTCTGCCACCAAACATATTGACGGTCAGGGACGTTGCCTCGGTGGTGTTGTTCTGTCTGATCGTGAATGGATTACGGAAGTTCTGCAAGATTATTTCCGCCATACCGGTCCGGGTCTCAGCCCGTTCAATGCATGGACGATGCTCAAAGGTCTGGAAACACTCGCCGTGCGTGTGGAAGCACAGACCCGCTCAGCAGCCAAAGTCGCGGATTTTCTGGCCGAACAGAATGCCATTGCCCGCGTAATTTATCCGGGTCGTAAGGATCATCCGCAGGCAGACATTATCGCCAAACAGATGAGCGGCGGCTCAACCATGATTGCACTGGAACTGAAAGGCGGAAAGAAAGCAGCTTTTGCTTTTGAAAATGCGCTGGAAGTCATCAGTATTTCCAACAATCTCGGTGACGCAAAAAGCCTGATTACCCATCCGGCAACCTCGACCCATAAAAATCTCAGCGACGATGCCAAGGCAGAACTCGGTATTACCGACGGCCTGCTGCGTCTTTCTATTGGTCTGGAAGATGCGGATGATCTGATTGACGATATTGGCTTTGCACTGAAAGCGGCTCAAGGCTAAACTGGTATCAGACGGCTGCTGATTTGCCGGCAGCCGTCATATCCTGCCAGCTCCCATGGCCTTCCAGAGTAACCTCTATGTATCGCGCAATTACCGAGAATATCGAAGTCACTGTTGAGCCGTTTTATCTGGAAGAACAATCTTCGCCGGATGAATCCCGATATGTCTGGGCTTATCGGGTAACGATTATCAATCATTCGGATATTCCGGTGCAGTTACGCTCACGGACATGGAAGATCACCGATGCCCACGGGCGGACTGAAGAAGTGCGCGGCCCCGGCGTTGTGGGTGAAGAACCGTTTCTGAAACCGGGTGACAGCTATCAATATTCGTCCGGCTGTCCGCTGACGACTTCATCCGGCATGATGTCCGGCAGCTATATGATGCAAAATCATGAGGCCGGCAGCCCTGATGAAGGCAAACTATTCCCCATTACTATTCCGGCATTTTCGCTCGACATGCCTGGACACAGACCGGTTCTGAACTAATTATAGTGTTCTGATCATCGCCACACGGCGTTCAATCGGCAGGCCGATGGACTGTTCCAGCTCGGCAATGGAACGGAAACGCGCATTATATTGCGATACCGGCAGCACCTGATAACCGCAGCTTTCATAAAAAGGCCGGTTCCATGGCACATCGCCGAATGTTGTCAGGCTAAGACTTGCGCATCCCTGCTCTTTGGCAATATCGGCTGCTGCATCCAGCAATTTACGACCAAGCCCACGACGCTGGAAATCCTGATGCACGGAGAGCTCCCAGACATGCAGGCAGTTTTCGTCAGGCATGGCTTCTGCCACCAGAAATCCACCCAACACACCAGTGCACTCTGCCACCAGCACATGACCTTTTTGCATAAAGTCACGATGCTGCTCAGCAGACATCACCGGCATATCCAGAATGAAATGCAAGGATGGATCAGCCGCAAAAGTCTGCACTGCCGAGCGCTCAATCTCCGGCAAAAAATCCACATCAGCGATCTGTGCCTGCCGGATCAGGCAGGCACTTTTCTCGGCTTCAGCCATCATTGTGCGGCAGCGATTTCAGCAGGTTCGAAATCATAATGGCTTGAGCAGAACTCACAGGTCACGGAGATTTTGCCGTTTTCAGTGCTGTGTTCGAGTTCCTCAGCCGAAAAACCTTTCAGCACGCCAAAAATTTTCTCGCGTGAACAAGCGCAATGATCAACCACTTTGGTGCCTTCATAAACGCGAACGCCGCGCTCATGGAACAGACGATAAAGCAGACGTTCAGACGGCACCTGCGGATCGGTCAGTTCGGAATCGTCAATGGTCGCAACCAATGAACGGGCTTCCTGCCATTCATCCTCAACCGGAGCCTGTTCGGCCTCAGCGCCATTCGGATTATCACCCCCGTGCAGATCGCGATGGCGCGCGCGTAGTTCAGACTGCGGCAGAAACTGCACCATCAGACCACCGGCACGCCATTGTTCGGTTGGTTTGCCATCGGCGCCGCGCTCAAAAAGGCGGGCAACTGCGAGCTGCACTTCAGTCGCAATCTGTTCAGACTGCATGAAGTAGTTACGCGCAATATCTTCCAGCGAAGAACCGTCCAGCGCGACAATACCCTGATAGCGTTGGGTAAACTCACCCTGATCGACGGTCAGTGCCAGCGTACCCTGCCCCAGCAGTTCTTCCGGCTTGGTTTTACCGGCAGCCACAAACTCTGCCACACGCTCTTCGTCAAAACGTGCATAGGCGCGGATTGCATCCGGCGTGCGGAAATCCACCACCAGCATATCTACCGGCCCGTCAGATTTGGTCTGGAAAATAAACTTGCCGTCAAATTTCAGGGATGTGCCAAGCAGCACGGTCAGCACTGCCGCTTCACCCAGCAGGCGTGACACAACTTCCGGATAATTATGGCGCTTCAGAATAGCATCCAGCGCCGCGCCAAGCTGCACTGTACGGCCGCGCACGTCCAGACCCTCAACCTGAAACGGCACAACAACATCATCACCGGACAGAGGGATATGGTCCGGCATAGGGCTATTGGTGATCATCTGGTCAATATTGGTCTGATTATTCATAACATATCTCTTTCACTGGCTGCAAAACTTGCGCCACAAATCAGATACGGCCTGCAAGCTGTTTACAAACCTGCAAGCCGTAAATGTGTATTTAAGGCAGGATCAGCGGAAAACCAATCCTGAAGTCCGAGAGCTTCCTAAGTGGAAGCTCTCTATTTTTTAACTTATCGCATTATCCTACGCAAAACCGCTATGCACTTTTGCTGGAAATGCTCTGCTCTATAGATAAGAAACGATCAGCGTCCTTCAAGACACCAGGTCAAAATCGCTTTCTGCGCATGCATACGGTTTTCGGCTTCATCAAAAACCACCGATTGCGGGCCGTCAATCACTTCATCCGTGACTTCTTCGCCGCGATGGGCGGGTAGGCAGTGCATAAACAACGCATCTTTATTGGCTTTCGCCATCAGATCCGCATTCACCTGATATGGCATGAAAACATTATTGCCGCGCGCATTATCTTCCTGCCCCATCGACACCCATGTATCGGTCACGATGCAGTCAGAACCGGCCACAGCCTTTTCGGCACTGGTGGTTGAGAAGATTTTGGCACCATTTGCATTTGCCCAGTCAACAAAACGCGGCAGCGGTTCACTGCCCGAAGGTGTTGCAATATTCAGGCGGAAGTCAAACTGCGCCGCAGCTTCAATGAAGGAATGCAGCACATTATTGCCGTCACCGCTCCACGTCACCGTGCGGCCTTTGATCGGTCCGCGATGTTCTTCAAAAGTCAGAATATCGGCCATGATCTGACACGGATGGGTATCATCGGTTAGCGCATTGATAACCGGCACGGTCGCATGCTCGGCGAGTTCGAGCATGCGATCATGAGAGGTTGTACGGATCATAATGGCATCGACAAAGCGCGACAAAACTTTAGCCGTATCCGCAATGGTTTCACTGCGGCCAAGCTGCATTTCCGAACCGGTCAGCATGATTGTTTCACCGCCGAGCTGGCGCATACCCACATCAAAAGAAACGCGGGTTCGCGTTGACGGCTTTTCAAAAATCATAGCCAGAACTTTACCATCAAGCGGCTTGTCGCGCTCACCGGCTTTTAATCGTTCTTTGCGGGCACGGGCTTCATCAAGGATGAAGCGCAGATCCTGCGGGCTGACTGCAGAGAGATCAGTAAAATGCCTTAAAGTCTTATCATTTGCCATTATTAGTCACCGTTTATGCAGGAGCTTTGGAAAGCTTGGCTGCAACCTTTTCAATCCGGTTCAGAGCTTCACGCATATCATCTGCCGTTACTGTGAGCGGAGGCAACAAACGCACAACATTATCACCGGCGCCAACACTGAGCATTTTCTCAGCGCGCAATCCGGTAATCACATCTGTATTTGGCACGGCGCATTTCAGACCGATCATCAGGCCTTTACCGCGCACTTCGGTGAACACATCCGGATAGCGGTCGATGATCGACGCCATACCCTGACGGAACTGCGATGCCATTTCGTTAACATGGTCGAAGAAACCATCGGCCAGCATTACATCCAGCACAGCTTCACCCACGGCCATCGCCAGCGGGTTACCGCCATAGGTGGTGCCATGCACGCCTGCGACCATGCCCTTGGCTGCTTCAGCCGTTGCCAGACAGGCGCCCATCGGGAAACCGCCGCCGATACCTTTGGCAGTCGCCAGCAGATCAGGCTCAATACCTGCCCATTCATAGGCATAGAATTTGCCGGTACGACCAACGCCGGTCTGCACTTCATCCAAAATCAGCAGCAGGCCGTTTTCGTCGCAGATCTGACGGATCAGACGCAGGAATTCATTGGAGAAGGAGCGAAGACCGCCCTCACCCTGTACCGGTTCAAGAAGGATAGCCGCTGTTTCCGGTGTAATAGCAGCACGCAGGGCTGCTTCATCACCGAACGGCACCTGATCAAAACCATCGACCTTCGGGCCGAAACCTTCCAGATATTTGGCCTGTCCGCCGGCTGCGATGGTTGCCAGTGTACGGCCGTGGAAAGCACCTTCAAAGGTAACGATGCGATAACGCTCAGGCTGACCATTGGCGAAATGATAGCGGCGCGCGGTTTTAATCGCGCATTCCAGAGCTTCGGCACCGGAATTGGTGAAGAAGACTTTATCGGCAAATGTATTATCGACGAGGCGTTGACCAAGGCGCTCCTGACCCGGCACTTCATAGACATTGGAAAGGTGCCACAATTTGGCGGCCTGATCCTGAAGTGTCTTTACCAGATGCGGGTGGCTGTGTCCGAGTGAATTCACAGCAATACCGGCTGCGAAATCGAGATAGCGTTCGCCGCCCTCGGTAATCAGCCAAACGCCCTCCCCTCGCTCAAAGCGCAACGCTGCACGATTATAGGTGTCGTAAAGCGGGTGCACAGTCGCAGTCGTCATGCCAATAAGGCCTCCAAAGCCTTTAAATTGAAGCGGGCATCAACATCAGTCTTCACCGGTCTCCGTGAGTTCTCTCAAACTCCCCCCGGAGAAGCGGTTGTTGCGCGCGGATGAAATCAAAAAGCCGCCCTCAGGGCGGCTCGACAATGCACTATTGTTCGCCAATATATAAATGTCAATCAAAGACCGCGGCCTTGCGGGGTGAAAACCGCCCCCTTAAAATGTGCAAAAATGTCGCTGTTGCGCAATTTTGTTACGCAGGCTTCAATAAGGGATCCGGCCTGAACAACAGGCCGGTACAACCATAATTATCAATTTTCAGCCCCGTGCCCGTGAAATAAACTCAGAAGTGTTGCACGAAAACCTTGTATTTAAAAAAAACCGGTCTATTAAATGCCCGCTGATCTCCAAGGTTGGGGAAAACCATTCCAGCACCGGGCGCCGCGCTTGTCACGGAGTCCTTGCTTAAGGTAGTTTCATATTAAAGTAAGACTAGATTTAGTGCGACAGCGCCAGCTGTCCGGTACATATGGTGCCTGCTTGGACGGGCCCGCAAAAACGATAGCCGGACGCTATAAAGATTATAAAGAACGGAGCCTGAGCCACAATGAACTGGACAGATGAACGCGTCGAGCTTCTCAAGAAATTGTGGAGTGAAGGTCTGAGTGCAAGCCAGATCGCAGCCCAGCTGGGCGGCGTCAGCCGCAATGCGGTGATCGGGAAAGTGCACCGGCTTAAACTATCCGGACGCGGCAAAACAACAACTGCCGCGCCACGCAGCAAGAAACCGGCTCCCGCTCCGGTCGCTGCACCACGCCCGACAACAACATCAAGCAGCAGCATGTCATCCGGCAGTGCAAGTGCACCGCAGCCGACAATGCGTGCCACAGTGATGAAAACCTCCGGTGCCGCAGCACTGCAGGCAGAAGTTCTGGCTGATGCCGTTGCGGAACCGATTATCCGTCACAATGAAAATGTTGTTGTGCCGATTTCCCGTCACCTGACCCTGCTGCAGCTGACAGAACGCACATGCAAATGGCCGGTCGGTGATCCGCTGCACGAAGATTTCCACTTCTGCGGTCATGAATCCGGTGAATCCAGCCCTTATTGCAGCTATCATTCCAAGCTGGCTTTCCAGCCGACTGCAGAGCGCCGCCGCGCCCGCTAAGCGGAAATACATTCAAACAAAAAGGCGCTTTTCAGCGCCTTTTTATTGTCCTGATATCCGGCGCATCATGCGCAAGCGGCATTAATTCATCCGCATATAGTGCAAAGGCAAAGCAGGAAATGCACTGCTTTTTGCTTCACTCAGCGTGCAAAACTCACAACAGGCGCTGATAAACCGCCAAAGTCTGATCTGCGATTCCAGACCAGCTGTAATTTTTTGCAATTTCCGCACTCTGTTCAGCCGCCTGCTCTGCACTGAAAGGCTGATCCAGTTTTTCAGCCATCTGCTTTGCTAAGGCCTGCGTATCTCCGAGAGGGAAATAATCAGCCTCCGGCAAGCCGACTTCAAGATTGGCAGTAATATCACTGGCCAGAACCGGCAATCCGTAGCCCATCGCCTCCATCATCGCGATCGGCATGCCTTCATGACTGGACGGTAAAACAAACAAAGCTGCTTTGCTGTAAAGCGCCGTCAGATCATCGCCGCGTTGCATGCCGGTGAGCACGATATTCGGCGTTTTGGCAGCCAGAGCTTTCACCTGATCGACATAAGGTGACTGGTGATCGGCGGCACCGACAATCGCCAGTTTCTTATCCGTGTGAAAACCCGCAGCCTGCATGGCAGCAAAAGCAGCAATCAGATCATGCTGGTTCTTTTCCGGCACGATACGGGCAACCATCACCACATATTTCTTTTGCTCCAGCGCGAATGTCTGCAATACAGCGCTTGCCCCACCGGTTTCCCGCAAGGTCACACCATTGGGAATAAATTGTGCGGAGACATGATAGCGTTCTGCCATAGCCTCAGCAATATGACGGGAAACGGCTATCCGCTGACTGGCAAAACGCATCCCCGCCCATTCGCCGGTTTTCAGCATTTTGCGGGCAAGTCCGCCCCATTTATCGCGGTTATAATCAAAACCATGATGGGTAACGACGGTTTTAAGCCCAAGCAATCGTGCCAAAGGGGTCAGCAAAGCCGGTCCGATTGCATGAATATGCAGGATGTCAGGACGTCGAACTGCCGCCACCAGCACGCCGAGAAATGTATGAGCAATCGCTTCAAATTTCGTGGAAAGCGGCGCCCAAAGCGGCGTGACCTGCACCCCCTCCCACTGATAAGGCTTTTTCTGCGTCAGATAGGGTTTGCGCCCCAGCACTTCGACATCCCAGCCTTTTTCAACGAAAACGCGGGCAAGCTCCTCAACATGCTTTTCCACACCGCCCTGCACTTGCGGCACACCGCGCAGACCGAGCATCATCACTTTGGGACGCTTACTCATGCGCGTACTCCCAGATCAGCGTAAAGAGCGAGCATACGATTACGATAGGCCTCAGCTGAGAATTCATTCAAAATCCACTCGCGCCCGGCCAGCCCCATCCGGTTACGCTCCGCAAGTGGCATAGCAGCCATGCGGCTTAGTTGTGCAGCCAGATCGTCAGCATTACCGGCCTCGGCGGTCAGACCAGTCTCGCCTTCACGGATCATCTCCGGAATACCGCCGATGCGCGCACCGATCACCGGTGTGCCAAGCGCATAGGCTTCCAGAATACTGACCGGCGCATTTTCATACCATTCAGACGGCAGAACCAGCGCCCTTGCCTCTCCGATCAGACGATGCAGTTTTTCGCCCGTCACATAACCGGCGAAAACTACCGGCGCATTGAGCTCCGCTGCCAGTGCTTTCAATTCGGCCTCATCAGGCCCCGTACCGGCAATGATCAACTTCACACCGGATTTTGCCGCTGCAGCGATAAGCGTTTTAAGGCCTTTTTCCGGTGCCAAACGACCGGCAAACAGCAGATAGTCCTGCGCCTCATAAACCGGCTTCAGATGATCTGTCTCAACAAAATTCGGAATATAGACCAGCTGCTCCGGCGGCCAGCCCCATTCAATCAGCTTCTCACGGTAGAAACGGCTCGGCACCACAAAGCGATCAACTTTATTGCGGTAAAGGCCGAGCATCCGGTGAACGGCAGTTTCGACAAAAACCAGTCCGCTGAGCGGCAAAGAGCCCTTGATGCAGCGATTGGCGACCACATTATAAATCCGGCCACCCTTGCACTGCTCACAAACATGACCGTCAACCAGCATTTTATAAGCAGGACAGGCCAGCTTCAGATCATGCACGGTCATTACAACCGGAATATTATGCTGCTTCAGCGTCGCAAAAATTGACGGTGACAAATGGTGGTAGACATTATGCGCATGAGCAATGTCCGGCTTCGCGGCTTCCAGCAATTGGCTCAGATTTTGCTGCGCCTCGCGAGAGTAAATGATCTTAGCAGCCTGCTTAACCTTGGTCAGCGCAGAGCTTTCACGGCCATATTCAATTTCAGATACAAAATAGCGCGACCAGTCTGAAGGCAGATTTTCCGGATGCTGCATGGCAAAAGGCACGGCATCCCAGCCGATATCCTCAAACAGGCTCATATGATCGAGAAAGATCGCTTCCGCCCCGCCACGCCGGTAAAAATAATTATTAATTGCCAGCAGACGCATCTGCTTCTCATCTAAGGTCATGCGTTCCCTCAAGCAGGCCCGAGAGCATAATTTCTTAAACTTGAAACCGAAATTATGCTCTCATTTTAAAGTGTCAGAGCGAGTTTTGTGCACCCAATGGGGCGTCTGGTGCTCTAAAGCTTTATAAATCCGGACAGGATTTACACATCACACAGCATGTGCAGATGCATAATCGTCCAGCGCTTCATCAACCGTTAAAATTTCACATCCGCTTTGCACCGCATACTGAACCAGTTTTTCAAAGGTCGCCGGTGTGCAGCCATAGGATGTCGGTGTTTCAGAAATGTCATGCGTAAAAAAGATCAGCCAGCCCGGCTGCGTTTTCACCGCATCAATTTCCCGCGTCAATTGTAATGAATGTGCCTCTGGCTGGCGGATCTCCATACCATACAACATTTGCGGGCTTATTGCCCCGCGATTGATCCGGTTCTCTCCGGCGCGGCAAGTACGGTAATTACGCGCCAACCGCCGATAGGCAAAATAGGAAACCGCATTATAGGGATAGGCAAAATTAAACTTCGGACCATGTCCGCCTTTGTTATATCCCAGAATCCGGCTCAGAAATGACCGGTTACGGTCAATCTCACTTTGCAACTGCGCATCCTTGAGTGTCGCAACATTCGCATGTGAAAATGTATGGCACCCGATTTCATGCCCGCGCTCCGCCAGTTCACGAATTCCGCTTTCTGTAATCAGTTTACGGCTGGTTTCTGATGTACCGGCGAGCCCTCCGGCCACATAAAATGTTCCGCGCAATCCGTATTTTTCCAATATTGCCGCGCCATAATACAAAGTGCTGTCGGGTACATCGTCGAAAGTGAACGTGATCACCGCATGATCCGTTGGCACATGAAGTGTTTTAGGAGCGAGGCGGGACATCAGCCGTGCCTGTAAACGAGCGACCCAGTATTTAATTTTGTGCTTCACCGTGTCACTCCGATACTGCCTGATGCGAACGCAAGTGGGGGCGCATCGTCATAAGGAACCGGCACTGCCAATGCCTGCAAACGCAAGCCGAACAGAGCCATCATAACGCTGAACCATAATAAACTGCCGGTTTCAAAGAATACACTTTCAAGCGCGCCCCCAAACAAACCGTAAAGCCAGATACGTACATAAAGCCGCACAACAGGCGTATAGAGGTTTTGCTGTGAAATCCGCCTGATGTAAAGTAATGGCAGCACTAAAATCCAGATAAAGACAAGCAAAAAACCTACGACACCAAGATTAATCAGCGTATCTACCCATGCATTATGACCGTTAAAAGCGCGCGGGGACCAGTTTTCAACCGTATCATTATTGACCAGAGCGTCCGTCAGCCAATAACCATGAAGCCCGTGCCCGATCAATGGCCTATCAGCCATTGCCCCTACAGCCAGTCGCCAGATATCCGAACGGTTGGTGAAACTGGCATCAATGCCGAGCGATGTAATAAATTCATAAACAGACGGTATCAGTGCAGCGCCGACCGTTAAAAAATTGATCGTTAACACACCGCCGACAGCAATCGGCACACGCAGCCACTTAATTTTCTCGAAAACATAGGCAATCAGCAGGATCATCGGGAACATGGCCGTCGATGTCTTACCGCCGGTATGCATCAAAAAGAACACCGACAAAACAAGGATCAGCCAGCCCGCAAGATGATAGCCTTTATCTTTAAGGTAAAGCCCGAAGAAACCACTGACCAGCATGGCTGCAGAGGCAACATTCTTATGGGAAAAATGACCGCGCCAGTTCCCTAACTGCTCATCGCCCAATTCGGAACTGAACTGATGTATAGCCACTAACGGCTTGAACATCACACCGAAATAGGCAAGCCCCAGCATAACGAACAGGCCTACCATAATCATTTTAGCAAATTGCTCTTCAGAACGCGGCAATAGCAGGAATACCGAGGCATTGAGCATAATGATGCAGGAAAGAATAAGCTGTTTTAAGGATTCAACCCGCTCTGCAGAGAAAAGCGCCGCGAGTAAAATCCATATGACCAGCAACACGATTAAAGGCCTGGGTTGCAATACCAGCTTCTTTAACGGGCTGATGGCAACATAACAAATCGCACTGGCAAAAAGCAGCAAGGAAACGACCTGATTAAACAGGCTTGAGCCGCCTTCAGCCGCCGCCGAAGCCGTTTCCGCAGGAAAAGGCTCGATCGTCACCCAGAGGTAAAAGAACTGCGCCATGAATAAGGTCGCAGCAAGAAAACCCCTTATATCGCTCATGCCGGAGGTGCGGATCATCTGCAACCTGCTTCACTATTTTTTATAAGAAGCGCGGGACTGTGCACGTAAAAGACCGATAAATCCGAAAAGCAAGGCCAAACCCGTACCAAGACCACCGCCGACAACGGCACCGGCAACAGTAAGAAGAGCTGTACCCGGAGGCCATGAGCGGCTTTTCGGTGGCAAGGCCGGTGAAGCAATACGGATATTGGTCGCATCGATCTGCTGGCGCTGGGCAATTTCCTGCGCACGGGTCAGATAGGTCTGGTACAGAGTTGTCTTTGTCAGGCGGTCTCGTTCAAGATCATTCAGCGTAACCTGTGCATCCGTATCGAGGGAAACCGCTGAGCGGGCAGTCTCAATCTGACGGCGCAAAGTTTCGACCACAGAATTTGCCTGATCGAGATCCAGCTTTGCGGCACGTAAAATCCGTGACGTTTCCTGCGAAATTTGTGTCTGCAGGCCTGCAATCTGCGACTGCGTGCTGGCCAGTTCAGGATAACGCGGACCATAAGTCATAGTCATAGCATCAAGACGCTGTTTCAGGGTCGCATATTGTGTGCGCAATGCAGTCAGCGTCGGGGATTGCAATGTACCGGACGGATCCAGAGCCTGATTACCGGCACTGGTCAGTTCTGCATAACGGGATTTTGCCTCGGCCTGACGGCTCAGTGCGCCGACAAGCTGCGAATTGATTTCTGTCAAAGCCTGTGCACTGACCAGCTCGCCGGTATTACCGGTCTGAAGCCCCTGCGCATTGCGGAACTGCGCTACTTTCATTTCGGCTTCAGTTGCAGCTTTTTTCAGCTCACTCAGCGGTTCTGTCAAAGCACGGGCAGCGCGTGCGGCACCGTCCCGCTCATTCTGTGCGACTTCATCCTGAAAGGCCTTGGCGACAGTATCTGCCAATATAACGGCCTTTTCAGGCTCCCGCGCCCAGACAGTGAGATTAATCAGATAAGAGCGTTCCGGACGGCGCGCCTCAACACGTGATGACAATTCACGCAAGGCTGCAATATTCTTTGCCTGTTGCGGATCAGCTGCATCATCCTTCTTCGGCTCACCCAGAAGACCGGAGAATAATGTTTTCTCTGTTCCGTTAAATTCCGGATCATCCTGCAATTTCAGTTCGTCGACCACCCGTTGCATCACATTACCGGATGTCAGCAAGCGCAGCTTGCTTTCAATATCCATCAGCTGGCTTTCTGCCTGCATACTGGTGGCATAAACATCATTCGGCACAACCTGCAAATTTGATGGTGCAACAATGATATCCGAACCCGCAGTGAAACGCGGCTTGGCGGTTTTACCAAAACCTATGCCGACAGCTGCCCCCACCAGAGCGAGCAGCAGGATCAGCCACCAAAAGCGCAGCAACCAATTGATAATATCTGAAAAACCAACAACCGGAAAAACCCAGCTGCGCTGTGCAGAACGCGCCTCGTCAATGTCTGCATAATCCTGTTGCAAAGGAGAAGAAGCGGTTTGAGAGGCTCGTATATCTGTATCCGGCTGCAAAACAGCTTCTGCACCACGGCTACCGGCAGACGCGGGTTTGGCTTTTTTAGCTAATTCTTGCAGCGTATACATCAGACATCTCTAATAGCTTGAGGCAAAACCCGTATAGAGGGCTCAATTGCTGTATCTACTTATGCAGTAACAGAGATATTAAAAAAAAAGGTTAACAAAGCCTCATCGGCATAGTTTAAGTATTAGATTCCATGAAAAGCATTATTTTAAATTTTACTTATAATAATTAATAACAGGCTTCCCCTGTCTTTTTGTTTTCCGGCCTAAATCGGTCTAAAATTGTTCCCTTTCACCGGAAAATGCTATAGAGAGGCTGCGACAAGGGAAATAAAACTATGAGTGAAACGGAGTTGCCGGACAACCGCATGTCTGCACGTATCCGACGATATTTACCGTCGCTCCTCTCCTATATGGCTTCCAGCGGCAGCCTCATCATGGCAAGTGTAGCACAGCTTGCGACATTTGCTATTCTCGCGCGTTTTCTCGGCGCGGCTGAATTTGGTATGTTCATCACTATCATGGCAATCACCAGCATTGTCGTGCATATTTGCGGCATTGGCAGCGCTGAAAGCCTGCTGCGGCGCGTAGCGCAGAATAAAAAAATATATCCGGTCATGCTCGGTCACAATCTGATATTGATCGGTATCAGCGGTGCTCTGCTCGTAGCTGCCGGAATGCTTATCCTGCCCTACTGGATCGAATTTTCACCTGATCCTGTTACCAACGCGATCAGTCTCTTTCTCTATCTTGTCACCAATATTGTCTTGCTGCGCATGATTTTGCTGGCTGAGGCCGTCTATATCGGACACAGCAATTTCAAAGCAGCCAATCTCTCTGTGGTCGGCTTCGCCCTTGCCCGTACACTTGCGGCTGTTCTGGCTTGTGTTGTGTTTGGCGTCAGCACCATTAACGGCTGGGCCTGGTGGCAATTTGCCTGCCACGTATTAGTTGCCGGAATATACTGGCTGTTTTTAATGCGGCTGGGCAAACCTATCTTCCATATTATGCGTGAGGAAATCAAACTCGGTATCTTCTTTGCCACCCCGTTCATCTTCCGCGCCATTCGCCAGAATATCGACTTGCTGCTGCTTGGTCTTCTCCTCTCCCCCGCAGTCATCGGCAGCTACGGCGTTGCACGACGGATTGTCGACAGCAGCTATCTGAATATTGATGCCATGAGCCGTTTGCTCTATCCCCGCTTTGCCAAAATGAGTGCGAACGGCATCGACAAAGCCTGGCCTCTGGCACAAAAAGCCACGCTGATGGCATTGGGTATTTCCGTTTTCACGGCGACATTTGTTTATTTTCTGGCACCATATCTGCCACTGATTTTCGGTCAGGAATATCAGTCCATGGTATATTTCACACAGGTGCTGTGCTGGGTCATTATTTTCTATGCATTATGGTCTGTCAGCGTCGAGGTGATGGGATCTGCCGGTGAGCATGGCTATCGCGCGGCTATTCTTAATACCGGCAATATAATCGGTGCGCCGATACTGGCATTTGCCACATGGCTGATGCCGCCGACAGGTACATTTATTTCAATCTATCTGATTGAAATCTCCATCGCCATCTGCGCATGGCTGGTGCTGTTGCGCTTGATGCGCAGGGCAAAACAGAACTCAGTTTAGAGCGACCTTATTGCATCCGAAGAGGTGTCCGTCGCTCTAGAGCGGTTTACGTCCAGATTGGATCATAGCGCTCGCGTCTCAATTCTTTATTTGGTCGCATTATCACAGGCGTCAAGTTGATCCAACTTGACTGTGAAATGCTCTAAAGCTTGTTTTCCTGAATGATTTTGCTCTCGATCATAGCAGCAGGATTTTTGCGCGGCGTGAAAAAGCCAAGCGGCAGTGCCGCCGCATGGAAAAACCATGCTGTAACTGAATAGAGCCCGATTGAAAAACTGCGATGCTTCACGCTCATCAAAGCTACCGCAGCAGCAATCATCGCCAGATCAATCAATAGCGCAATACCGGTTGGCAAGACAGCCAGCACCAGCAGCATAGCGATAATCCATCCATAAACTGCCATCCACAGACGCAACTCCGGCAATTCGGCAAACAACATTTTGAAATGTGGCTTGCCCGTTGCCGAGCGCAGCAATTCTCCGATGCCGCGAATATATTTTGACTGCCAGCGCTTAATGAGAAGCTTGTATGCATTGGCACTATGCCCCGTGTGATACACGAAGCGCCGGTCGAGACGAAACAATGTCCAGCCTTTGGCACGCAACCGCACACCCAGATCATATTCTTCATAGCTGTGCAGATTACGGTCAGACAAATAGCCGATTTCTTCTATCGCCTCGCGCCGGTAAAGTCCTCCGCAATTAATACGGTCGATCGTTCCGACTGCTTTATACGCGGTTTTCCGCAAGCCGCGCCGGACATATTCAAGGCTCTCATTATTGCGCTCCATCACATGGCCGGTAACACCGGCAACGCGCGGATTTGCTTCCAGATATTTCAGCGCCTCGATAATAAAGTCCGGTGCCAGTTCTGTATCACCGTCCATCAGGCAGATAAAAGAGCCGCTGCTATACTGATAGCCCAATTGAGGCCCCAATCCGCAACTGGCTTTGGCAGGCGCTTCAATCTGAACAATTTTTACAGGATATTGCTTTGCAATCTCAATCGTACGGTCGCGGGAACCGCTGTCAGCCAGAATAACTTCACCCTGCCCGTCAGGCAAAGCTGCAAGAGCACTTTCAAGCGCGGCGGCAATCCGTCGTTCTTCATTCAATGCTTTGATAATGATTGAGACCGCCATCTTACATCCTGCTTGTCTGAGCATCGGGCTATCACGCGCATATAGGCATAAGACATATAAAATGCAATTAACACCGCCATGGAACATGCTGGCAGACTATATTATCAAAATGCCTTAATATTATTATTTCACTTAAATAAAACTCACTCAAATACTACAAAGCAATGACCTGTTTTTGCTTATCCGCAAAGCGATATAATAATTCTGTGTTTCAAATTTTTCCCTAGGACATTGTTTACACAATTCTGCCAGAGTAGCCTCAGCTTCAATCAAACGTAAAACGGCTTTCAGCATCACGCCTGACTATCATTGAACAAAACAGGGCAAGCGGCATGGCATTAATCAGTTCGATACAGCTTTCCCGGGGAGAGCCGGATTTAAGCCTGATCGAACCTGCTCAGGTGCCTAAAAGCGAATATCTTGCCCTCAGTTCTGATCCGCACATCTCCCTATGCCCGACTTATCAGATCCGCTGTTTTAAGTCCGTTGACGATGTTTCCGGCGACTGGCCTGCCGCTGAAAAAAACGGGCCCGGCAAACTGCACAGCCATGCAAGTCCGAATTATCATATTTTTCAGACCACAACATTTCTGAAAATCTGGGAAGAAACCTATGCTCCGGCATTGAAGGCTGAGCTGTGCCTTATCGAAGTTCGCACAGAAGACGGCAGACCGGTTATGTTTCTGCCTCTGGCTATCTTTGTGCGCAACGGAACGCGCATCCTGTCTTTTACAGATCAGGGGGTGGCCGATTATAATGCGCCCGTGCTCTTTGCCTGCGGAATGATCTGGACCCGTGCGCAGGCAGAAAATGTGTGGCAGCAGATACAAAAAGCTCTGCCCGCTTTTGATTTTGCCGATTTTAATAATATGCCTGAAAAACTGGGCAATCTGACCAATCCGATATTTTTGCTGGCCAATCAGAGCAACTCAGCGGACAGCCATGCCAATATATTGTCTCATGACTGGGACAGGATACAGCAGAGCCTCGTGCGCCCGAAAATTATTCGGCGCAAACTCCGCCGCCTCCATGAATTAGGCGATTGCAAGTTCTTTACAGCGAAAAATGACGCTGAAAATCAGGCATTGCTGGACTTCATGTTACGGGAAAAACAACAGCGTTTTATTGAAACGCATGTACCGGGATTTGAGCAATATCCTGAGAAAATTCACTATTTCAATGAAGCAACACGGGTATTTCAATCAGCCGGTGTGCTGCATTTTTCTGCATTGAAACTGAATGGTGAAATTCTCGCTTGTATGTGGGGACTGGTCAGCGGGCCACATTATTACGGCATCATGATTGCTTCTAATCTGAAAAACTGGGCGAAATATTCCCCCGGCCATGTCTTACATTATCTGCTGATCAAAGACCTGAAAGAGCAAGGCTATAATTGCCTTGATCTTGGCGTTGGTGACGAAGACTGGAAATTACAGAATTGTGATCTGACCATTCCGCTCAAACGCCTCACCGTCTGCGCCACACTGCGCGGTCGCCTCTATGAAGTACATAAAGAAGTCATGTCGCGTTTGCGTGCCACGTCATTCTGGCAGGCTCTGCGGCCGTTGAAATGGCAGTTGATCCGCGGCGTTAAACGCTGATTAGCCAGCCCGCGGATCGCACCCTACATTATGACCCTGCAAATACGACTGTGAATACAGCGCCTTTTCCAAGCTGCGAGCGTACGATCAACCTTCCGCGATGGCGGGTCAGAATATGTTTAACAATGGCGAGCCCCAAACCCGTGCCTTTATGGGCGCGGCTGCTATCCACATCAACACGGTAAAAGCGCTCGGTCAGACGTGGTAAATGCTCCGCCGGTATACCGGGACCGAAATCCTCTACGCTGACGGAAAAACCACGCAATGCATCTGCAGTGGTTGACGCTGCTTCGCCCCCCTGCTCATCAAGACTGACAATAACCCGCTTGCCCGCTTGCCCGTATTTACAGGCATTTTCAATCAGGTTCTGGAACACCTGAATAAGCTCGTCCCTGTCGCCGGGCAGCCAGACCGGATGATCTGGTTTCTTCCATTCAATGGTTACGCCAACACCCGAGGCCATAGGCGCCAGTGTCTCCACCACATGGCTCAGCACCTGCCCGATATCAATGCGTTCTTTTACCGGAATAGCGACCTTCATTTCCAGACGGGAAAGAGACAATAAATCATCGATCAGACGCGACATGCGGTCTGCCTGTGTCTGCATAATGCCAAGAAAACGCTCGCGCGCAGCGGCATCGTCGCGCGCAGGGCCTTGCAGCGTTTCAATAAAACCACGCAATGAAGCCAGAGGCGTGCGCAGTTCATGACTGGCATTGGCAATAAAATCTGACCGCATACGGTCAATACGGCGTAACTCCGTCTGGTCGCGGAAGATCAGGATAAAACAATCTGCCTCACCTTTTGCCGTTTCAAAAGTCATGACCGAAGCACGATACCAGCGCTCAAACGGCAGCCGCTCCAGATAATCCGATGACCGCGCCTGCCCGTCAGCAATAATCCCCTGTATCAGTGAATGCATTTCCGGCGAGCGAAAACATAAATACAGTGACGCATCCCGAGCCAGTGGCGGGAATGCTTCGCGAGCTGCATGATTGACATAAAGGATCGTACCGTCTGTATCAAAAAGCACCAGCGGATCAGGCAGAAAATCGGCAAGCCGCTCACCGGACAGGCGCGACAGCGGCCCCTCCCGCTTGCCGGTTTTGGTCGTAACCGCAACTGGTTTCGGTGTACTGAAAAACGCCAGAGCAATCACCAGAATAAAAAGCAGCACACAGCCTGCCGCAGCAAGGGGTACGGAAACGCCCCAATAGCGCAGCAGCAAAAACAACGGCAAGATTATCAGTATAGAAGACGCCGATTTACGCAAAGATTTTAGCAATCTCTGCTGACTACTCTCCTGCTTCCGCTCACCATCTGTATCTGATGCCATTATGTTTGAAACGCCGCCTTGCTGTTTCTGACCGGTAACCATAGATCTGAATGCCGCCTTTATGCCTGCCCTGTTGCAGCCTGTTATGTTCTATTCCAACAGATGCGCATATTATCTTTCCGATAGCAGCACAGTTTCACAGAATACATTTATTTTGCTGATTACAAATGTTTTTCCGGAAAAGCGCATACTCCGCTCCGAAAAGAACAGCCGGACTATTTATGATTTATATTGCGGTTTTGTGACAATCCGGCCGGATGATTATGCCTTCCTGTGTATAATGCGCCGGTAAAGTCTGTATAGTTCTTCTGTCGTCCTCAACGTGTTTTAACCCGCTCTCAATACGGCTTGGAAAATGCGGTGTTTTTTCCCAGTGATGGGGTGCAGTGAACATCTGATAAAATGCCCGCCATGATGCAACGGACAGTATAAGCCAATATAAAGGCACGCCCCAAAGATAAAAATACCGGCGTTTTTCTTCATAACGCAGCGTTTTCTGACACAGCAAATGAAAGCTCAGATAAGCTGTCAGCAAATTCAGACCATTAAACAAAACCGCAGCCACAACCGACTGGTCGTGATAACCGGAGATTGTTAGAGCAACGCCCCAAATCAGACTGACCAGCATAAAGGGATGCAGCAAAGCGGATAACAGCAGACCTGTTGTATATAACAAGTAAAGGCTGAAACGTGCTGCACCTAACTGACGGCAGGTTTGCACAGGCGAGCGCATATGCACCAGCCATGTCTGCATCCAGCCCTTGAACCAGCGGGTGCGTTGCGTTTTCCAGTCCTTATAATTTTCCGGTGCGTCCTCGGTCGTTGGGCGGTTAATCACATCCACCCTGTAACCGAAGCGTGCCAGACGCATCCCCAGATCAGCATCTTCCGTCACATTATAGCTGTCCCAGCCACCGACTTTCTGCAACACTTTGCGCCGGAGATGATTGGATGTTCCGCCCAAAGGCATCACGGCACCACGACGGCTGAGCCATGGCAAAAGCCCGCGAAATAATCCTGCATATTCAAAAGAAAAATAGCGCGTCAGATAGTTACAGCTGAAATTTCCGATCACCAGCGGCGCTTGTAGACAGGCGAGATCACTGCCACTACGCCGGAACGTCTGCCAAGCCTCCAGCAACTGATCGCGATGCGGCCTGTCCTCCGCATCATAGACGACAAGATATTCGCCACGGGCAAATTGCAGTGCATAATTCAGAGCTTTGGGTTTGGTACGCGGGCCAATAGAGGGTACTTTCAGAACTTCAAATTGCGCAGGTAATTTATGCCGTGACAGCGCTGCCAGAGTTTCACTGTCATCGGCCTCGCAAATCAATTTGATATCCAGCTTTGCAACCGGCCAGTTCAAAGCACTGAGCGCCTGTATAAGCTGCCGCACAATCCCCGCTTCCTTATAAAGCGGCACCAACACAGTATAAACCGGCAAATCATGAAGCCGGTATGGTGCAAGCGGTCTGATATGCAGCGGCCGTGCATTCCACGCCGCGAGAAGGCGAATGGTTACGCAGGCAAAGAAAAACAATGTCATGCCCCAATAGAGAAAGGCCAGACGGGAACCTCCCTCTGTCAGAAACATCCATAACAGCCCGATAAGCAAGCCCGCGAAACAGAAACCTTGCCAGCCGTTCAGCACCAGACTGGCGGAAAGATGTGCGGGTGTCATTTTTTGTGCCCGTCCGGCAGCGGCTTTGCCATACCGGTTATGCAATAGCGCCACCAATACAGAAGGCGGACAGAGTCTTAAACGCTCGCGCATTTCAGGATATTGCCGCAAGTAGAATTTCAGCATCGCCAATTCCCGAAGATCCGGTGCCATATAAAGCAGGCTTTGACCTTTAGGCCCCGCAATCAATATATGGCGGATACTGCTGAGACGAGCCGGCCCGTCAAAAGGGCGTAGCAAAACCTCTCCCGCATCCGGCGCATCATCATAAGTCAGCCCCGTTTCTTCAGCCCAAAGCCTGTAAAGTGCTGCTTCAGAAATTGCACCTTTGTGCACGAGTTCATCATTAAAAGACGTATTATGCCGTGCAGCGCTGGCAAAGGCCGCAATAATATCCGCTTTACCCAATCCCGCCGCGACAAGCCGGACCGAGAATGCTGCGCAGAGTTTTATAAAGCTTTGTGTAAACAACAAATGTATTGTCATTTCGCCCCCGCGAATATTTAACCAAACTTAAATCAATTAAATTAGAAGCAACAAAACAAAACTATTTTGAAATTTACGATAAATTAACAATAATAATCATTTTAAAAAAATATCAACTGTAAAAAATACAATATACAAATCATTCAATTTCAATAATACCAACATTAATTTTTGTTAAAAAATAAATTTATTATTCACACTGGTTCTGCTTTCTATAAAGAGGAGAAAATTTTATACTGGGCAAAATCCGGACAAACCAACAGGAGCTGCAGTCAGCCAATGCGCAATGATGTTCTTTCCGCCCCGCTCAAACGGGCGTTAAAATATTGCGCAGCCATCGGCTCTGCGATCCTGCTGATACTGGCCTCCGGCATCACGGCATCCTACGCCGCCCCGCCCTATCTGGCAGGAGATGACCAGAAACCGGCAAAACCGGATATTTCACAAAGAGCGCAGATACGTTTCCTGACCGGCACAGATTTTGCACCTTTCAACAGCCTCTCCCCGCAAGGACGGCTGAGCGGTTATCATATTGATCTGATCCGTGCGCTTTGTCAGGAACTGGCGATCACCAGTCGTTGCCTGATCGAAGCCCGCCCGTGGAATGAATTGCTTCCCGCATTGCAGAAAAACGAAACTGATGCGCTGATTGCCGGACTGACACCGGATCGGGAAAAACGCACCACACTCAGCTTCACCCGCGCTTATTTCAGCCTGCCAGCCCGTTTTGTGACAGCAAAAACATCGGAACTGGCCGATAAGAACTTTTTACCTGACGAGAAAACAGTCGGTGTTCTCGCCGGTTCCGCCCATGAAGCCTTGCTGAAAACCTACTTCCCGAAAGCAAAAACCAGTCCTTATAGCAACAGCGAGCTTCTCTATAAGGATCTCAGAGATGGCAAAATCCAGCTGCTTTTCGGCGATGCAATGAGCCTGTCGCTCTGGATGAACCCAAGCACAACATCAGGCAACACAGCGCCGGACGGCTCCTGCTGCCGCTTTATTGGCGGCGCCTATCCCGCACCGGAATTTCTCGGACAGGGAATGACGATTGCTTTGCGCAAGCAAGATGCGGATCTGCGTCTCGCCTTCAATAATGCACTCAATGCATTGGAGCGCAAAGGTGTGCTGGACGACCTGTATCTGCGCTATTTTCCGGTCGACTTCTATTAAGGAAAAATGAGCGCATCTCAAAAAAGATGCGCTCATCACCGGATTACAACTTGCGGAAACGCACGCGCGCACTGCGCTCAATGGCAGCAACGCTGAGCTCGTCAAGATTCCACAGATCACGCATCAGCTGCAAGAATGCGAGCTCTTCCTGTTCAACATGCAGGTCGGCTGCGGCCACTTCAACAGCCAGCGCATAGGCTGTTTCATAGAGTTTTTCCGGCAGAGCCTGATGGGCAATATCCAGAATACGATCCAGACCATCATCCTTGGTCAGTAATTCATAGCAACGCTCGGCAATTTCCGGCACTCTTTCATCATCAAAGCCGGTAAAAACCGGCAGGCGATGCACAAGATTTCCGATGGAGGACAATTCCGCATCTGTCATCCGCGTATCCGCAGCTGAAACTGTTACCATAATATAGATCAGCGCATCTTGCGGCGTGATTTTCATTTCCAAGAACTCCTGCATCGGCTTTTTTATGACTTTGAAACTATTCCACAGGGCTTAACAAGTGTTCAACTGCATTTCAGTCTGCGGATTATGCACACAACCCCCATCATTTTTGCATTACACACCCGCGCTTGCAAAGAAAGCGCGTCATATCCCCCAGCGCTTGTAAAGAAAGCGCAGCACATCATTGACGAAACCCGCATCTCACCATAGACCTGTCTGTCCGTACCCGTAAAAAGTGCGGATATTTCAAACCAACACCTCCTATCAGGAAAGATATTATGACAACCGACCGCTCAAACCACATCGACCTTGCGCCCGACCTGATTGCGGCAGCAGCACAGGCGAAAGCGTGGCCCTTTGAAGAGGCTCGGAAAATCATAAAACGGTACGAGAAAACCGGCTTTCCCGAAGTCGTGATTTTCGAAACCGGCTATGGCCCGTCCGGTCTGCCGCATATCGGTACTTTCGGCGAAGTTGCACGCACATCCATGGTGCGCCATGCATTCCGCGTTCTGACCGAAGATAAAGTCAAAACCAAGCTCATCTGCTTCTCGGATGATCTGGACGGCATGCGCAAGATTCCGGAAAATGTGCCGGATCGTGCAGCGCTTGAACCAGCTTTGCAACTGCCGCTGTCGGCTGTGCCAAATCCGTTTGGCGGCAACTATAAGAGCTTTGCGGATCACAACAACACCATGCTGTGCCGCTTCCTCGACACTTTCGGCTTCGATTATGAATTCGCCAGTGCCACGGAATATTACAAGTCCGGTCGTTTTGATGAAGTGCTGCTGCGTGCCGCCGAGCGCTACGACGACATTATGGCCGTGATGCTGCCGACACTGGGTGAAGAACGCCGCGCCACTTACAGCCCGTTTCTGCCGATCTCGCCGACTACAGGTCGCGTGCTTTACGTGCCGATGAAAAAGGTTGACGCCAAAGCAGGTACCATCACATTTGACGATGAAAACGGCGTGGAAACAACACTGCCTGTCACCGGCGGCAATGTGAAACTGCAGTGGAAGCCGGATTTCGGTATGCGCTGGGCAGCGATCGGCGTTGACTTTGAAATGTTTGGCAAAGATCACCAGACCAATCAGGCGATCTATGACAAGATTTGTGAAATTCTTGGCGGTCGTGCGCCGGAGCATTTCGTTTATGAATTGTTCCTCGACGATCTCGGCCAGAAGATTTCCAAATCCAAAGGCAACGGTATCAGCATTGATGAATGGCTGACCTATGCACCGACTGAAAGCCTCGGCCTCTATATGTTCCAGAAGCCGAGAACAGCGAAGAAGCTGTATTTCGACGTGATTCCGAAAGCCGTGGATGAATATTTCACCTATCTGGCCGCCTATGAAAAACAGGATTGGGCAGCCCGCCTGAACAATCCGGTCTGGCATCAGCATTACGGCAATCCGCCAAAGGTTGATCTGCCGGTGCCGTTTGCCATGTTGCTGAACCTTGTCAGTGCATCCAATGCGGAAAATGCCAGCACCTTGTGGGGCTTTATTTCCCGCTATGCACCGGGTGCATCTCCGGCAACGCATCCGGAGCTGAATGCTCTGGTGGAATATGCCATCCGCTACTTCAATGATTTCGTGAAGCCGAGCAAGAAATTCCGTGCACCGGATGAAGTTGAAAGCCAAGCTCTGCGTGATCTGGATGCAGCATTGGCCGCGCTGGACAACGGTGCAGACGGCACGACAATCCAGAATGCCATTCTGGATGTGGCGCGTGTTATCGAGCGCTATCAGGATCATAATAAGAAGAGCCCTGACGGCGGCCCTGGTGTGTCCGTCTCGTTCTTCCAGATGCTCTATGAAGTACTGATCGGACAGGAACGCGGCCCGCGTTTTGGTTCATTCGTAGCGCTTTACGGCATTGATGAAACACGCGGTCTGATTGCGGAAGCACTCAAGCGCGCCTGAGACTTCAAATAAAAAGAGAAAAGCCGCGTTTCTCAGAAACGCGGCTTTTTTTATGCTTTACTGCTGGGGTGCAGGTGGAAACGGTAAATCCGGCGCGACCGGTTGTGCCGGCGTGGTGACTTCAGGCGCGGTCATATCAGGCACCGGATTCTCCGCAGGCAATGAAGGTGCAGGCGCAATTCCAGCCGGATTATCCCCTGAGTTTTGCGGCATATCCGTTACCGGCTTGCGGCCAAAAACACCAAGCAGCATTTTCTCAGCCTGTATCTGGCTGTCTGCATATTGGCCGCCGAAAGTAGCGCGCGCCCAGCCATTTTCCACCAGCCAGAGTGCAACATCCGTACCCGCCAATGTACAGCTTGTGCGGATCAGTTCCTGATTTTGCTCAACACCATCCATATTACAACTGACAGCACGACCACGCAGCCATGAGCGGAAGGCTGTGCGTGCCTGCATACCACATTGCCAGACGTCACCATTCACATCGGAACAGGATGCATCCGGCTCGACAATATCAATGCCGTTCAGCTCGATCGTGCGATTGCCTACTGCCAGTCTGCCTGCAGCCAATGCCACAGGACGATAGAACAAACCGCCTGCAGCTGCCTGTTCTTCAGTCATTGTCTCAGATTGTGTTGCCTCAGGTGTTTTTTCCTGCACCGGCGTAGCCAGCCCCAGATCGCTCAAAGGCGGGCGCGGCTCTACGCGTTCCAGAGGCTTAGTCTGCATTTCACCGGAAACATCAGGCAAAGGATTATCCGGCTGTGTATTGTTTTCTTCGCCTTCTGAAGATCCGGCAAGAGTACCGGACGGCAAACGCTCCGGCGGCATATCTTCCGGCAGATCGAAATTTTCTATGACGATACCGGTTTCACCGCTGCCTGTTTCACGATCAAGCGCGCCGTAAAACGGGGCAACATAGGCGGCAAATAAAGTAGCACCAACACTGAAAGCAAGGATCGGCGGCAGGATTGTCCGAAGGGTCGCCGGTTTACGCATACTCACTCCTGTTCATTGTCATGCTTCTTCTGCTGCGGATTAATAGATTTTTCGCCTGCCAGCAATTGTGCAAATGTCATCACATCCATTGCAGTGACTTCCAGAATCTTAGCCAGAGATTCCGTTGATGGCCAGCGCGGCCTGCCATCCGCCGCAAAGCGTTTGGACTTATTAAACGTCGTCGGGTCAAGCCCGGCACGCCGCGCCAGACCGGATGGCGTCAATTGCGCCCGCTTTGCCACACTATCAATGGCTGACCAGAGTTCTGCATGGGTAAACATAAGTCATCCGAAGGAATAAAATCCTCATAAGTATAACTCAGCTCATACATCAGAACATCAACAAAAACGAAAATGGCGCAGAGATATCCGCGCCATTTTTAACATTCCCGATCAAAACTGCGTGTTAGAGCATTTCCGGACGCAAAACCGGTTCCCACTTTTGCTGGAAATGCTTTAAGCAGCTTTATCAGCGGCCTTATAGGGATTGAAACGCTGATAGAAAGTCTCACCGCTCTCGGCCATATCGGTCAGGAGTTTTGGTGCCTTGAACTGCGCTCCGTAATCCTTCTGCAACTTCTTCGCCAGTTTGACGAAAGCTTTTGCGCCCATACCATCGATGTAAGACAGAGTACCGCCGGTATAAGGTGCGAAACCGAAGGCGAGAATGGAGCCGACATCGGCTTCACGCGGATCGGTCACAATACCCTCCTCCATCACACGGGCAGCTTCCAGAGCGATAGTGACAAGGAAACGCTCTTTCAGCACTTCCACATCCACCTTGTCCGCATCCTGCTGCGGATAGAGTGTGCTCAGCTCAGGCCACAGATGTTTCTTGGCTGGTCTCGCCGGATAATCATAAAAGCCCTTGCCGTTCTTGCGGCCAAGGCGGTCATATTTATCCACCAGCGTATTGACCAGTTCAACATGGCGCGGATCAACGGCCTTGTCACCCAGATCAGCCAGCGTTGCCTTGAGAATTTTCTGCGACAGATCGATCGCTGTCTCATCATTGAGTGCCAGTGGCCCGACCGGCATACCGGCCATTTTGGCGGCATTTTCGATCATCGCAGGCGGCACGCCTTCCACCAGCATATTATAGGCTTCAGACATATAACGCAGCACGCAACGATTGACGTAGAAACCGCGTGTATCATTGACGACAATCGGCGTCTTCTTGATGGCACGCACATAATCCAGTGCCGTTGCCAGCGCCTTTTCGCCCGTCTTCTTGCCCATAATCACTTCAACCAGCATCATCTTATCAACCGGCGAGAAGAAGTGCAGACCGATGAAATTCTTCGGACGCTGTGAGACTTTGGCAAGACCGGTAATCGGCAGGGTCGAGGTATTGGAAGCAAAAATTGCATTCTGCCCCAGCACCGCTTCCGCCTGTTCGGTTGCCGCCTGCTTGACGCCGCGATCTTCGAACACAGCTTCAATCACCAGATCGGCACCATCAAGCGCCGCATAATCGGCAGAAGGCGTAATCAATGCCAACAGCTTGTCTTTATCCTCAGCCGTCATCCGGCCTTTCTGCATCTCTTTGGCAATCAGATCAGCAGAATACGCTTTGCCTTTTTCCGCTGCCTCCAGATTACGGTCGATCAGCACCACCGGAATACCGGCTTTGGCGGTGACATAAGCGATACCTGCGCCCATGAAACCAGCGCCGATAACACCGATTTTCTTGAATTTGGTCGGCTTGATACCTTCCGGACGGCGTGCGCCTTTGTTCAGTTCCTGCAGGGATACGAAGAGCGAACGGATCATCGACTGCGCTTCAGTGGTCTGCAGAATATGCGTGAAATAGCGCTGCTCGATTTTCAAACCGGTATCAAACGGTACCAGCAGACCTTCATAAACGCATTTGAGAATGGTCAGTGCCGCCGGATAATTGCCGGAAGTTTCACGACGCAGAATAGCCGTTGCCGCTGGCCAGAGATTGGCACCGGCTGCGGAATAAATCGCACCACCCGGCAGTTTAAAGCCCTTCTCATCCCAAGGCTGAACAGGCTTCAACCCGTTGCGGATCATCTTTTTAGCGGCTTCCACCAGCTTCTTCGCGGGAGCCACTTCATGCACAAGTCCCATGCCTTTGGCGCGGGCGGCAGTGAGGCTCGAACCGGTGGTCATCATCTGCAAGGCATCCTGCTGGTTGACCAGACGCGGCACACGTTGCGTGCCACCGGCACCCGGAAACAGGCCGACTTTGACTTCCGGCAGTGCCAGTTTCACGCCTTCCGCATCGGAAACCACACGGCCATGACAAGCCAGCGACAGTTCCAGCGCACCGCCCATGCATGTGCCATTAATCGCAGAGACCCAAGGTTTGCCGCAGGTTTCCAGCTTACGATACAGGCCGGTCATACGACCGACATTGTCAAACAGGTTCTGGACGGCTTTGTCAGCATCCTGTTTCTGCTCTTTTTTGAAACGCGCCAGCATTTCCTGCATCATGGTGAGGTCGGCACCACCGGAGAATGTATCCTTGCCGGACGTAATCACCGCGCCTTTAATCGCCGCATCTGCCACAACCTGATCAATAATCTGGTCAAGCTCTGTCATCACCTCAACAGTCAGCACATTCATGCTTTTGTCCGGCATGTTCCATGTGACAACGGCAATACCGTCAGCGCCGGTTTCAACTTTGAAATTCTTGTAATTTGTCATTGGACTACCCTCCCTCACACACGCTCAATGATGGTTGCCGTGCCCATACCTGCACCGATACACAGGGTAACCAGTGCCGTATTGAGATCACGCCGCTCCAGCTCATCGAGCACAGTGCCGAGAATGATTGCACCGGTTGCGCCCAGAGGGTGCCCCATGGCAATCGCACCGCCATTCACATTGATTTTATTGTGAGGAATATTGAAAGCCTGCATATAGCGCAGCACCACAGCCGCAAAAGCCTCATTCAGCTCGAACAGATCAATATCCGAGAGCTTCATTTTGGCGCGATCCAGCAGCTTCTCTGTCACATCCACAGGGCCTGTCAGCATCAATGCCGGATCGGAGCCGATATTGGTGAAAGCGCGGATACGGGCGCGCGGTTTGATATCCAGCATCTTACCCGCACGCTTGGAACCGACCAAAACACCCGCCGCACCATCAACAATACCTGATGAGTTACCGGCGTGATGGACGTGATTAATCACTTCCACTTCCGGATGTGCCTGAATACCGACAGCGTTAAAGCCGCCCATTTCCCCGGCATCACAAAAGACGGATTAAGGCCGGACAAAGCTGTCAGATCGGTGGTCGGCCGCATATGCTCGTCATGATCAAGAATGGTCAGACCATTCATATCCTTGATGGGAATGACAGAGTTTTTGAAGTAGCCTTTTTTCCAGCTCTCGCCTGCACGGCGCTGGCTTTCCACTGCGTAAGCATCTACATCCTCACGGGAGAAACCATACTTAGTGGCGATCAGATCAGCCGATACACCCTGCGGCATGAACCAGCCCGGAAAACCAACCGACGGATCCATATACCAAGCGCCGCCGGACATACCCATGCCAACACGGGACATGCTTTCCACACCACCGGCAATCACCAGTTCGTCGGTGCCGCCAGCGATTTTAGCGGCAGCGAGGTTAACCGCATCAAGACCGGAGGCGCAGAAACGTGAAATCTGCATGCCCGGCGCTTTAAAATCATATCCGGCTTCAAAAGCGCTTGATCGTGGAATAACCGCACCGGCTTCCCCCACCGGATCGACACAGCCGAAAATAATATCGTCTACTTTTGCAGTATCAATGCCGTTGCGATCACGCAGAGCTTCCAGCACTTTGGCACCAAGACGCACCGCAGGCACTTCATGAAGACTCCCGTCTTTCTTGCCGCGGCCGCGCGGTGTGCGCACATGATCATAAATAAAAGCATCAGCCATAGTTCAATTAACTCCCAAATTCGCAAGTGTTTTAAGAAGCGCTCGGAGCTGATCTTAAAAAGCATCTTCCGGTAGTGTCATCATCGTATCGGCACCGGTCTGAATACGTGCTAAGCGCAACTGCGTTTCCGGCATGATACGCTCCATATAGAAACGGGCTGTGACAAGTTTAGCCTCATAATAGGCTTTGTCACCAGCACCGGCATTCAGCTTTGCCTGTGCGGCTTTCACCATTTTCGACCACATATAACCGAATGCGACCAGACCAAAGAGATGCATATAATCAGTTGAGGCGGCACCGGCATTATCAGGATTGGCCATTGCATTCTGCATCAGCCACATAGATGCACTCTGCAGATCGTTCAGGCCTTTTTTCAGATGCTTGGTGTAGAAAGACAGGGCTTCATCGCTGCGGTTTTCTTCGCAGAAATCACTGATTTCCTTGAAATAGGCCATCAGCGCACGACCACCATTAGCAGGCAGTTTGCGCCCCACCAGATCAAGAGCCTGAATACCATTGGCACCTTCATAAATCATGGTGATGCGGGCATCGCGCACATATTGGCTCATGCCGTTTTCTTCAATATAGCCGTGGCCGCCAAAGACCTGCTGAGCCATAACCGCATGGTCGAAACCCTTATCGGTCAGCACACCTTTCAAAACCGGTGTCAGCAGCCCGACATGATCATCGGCCAGCTGACGTGCAGTTTCATCAGCAGAATGATGGGCGATATCGGATTGCAGCGAGGTTGAAAGCAACAAAGCACGACCAGCTTCGTTAAAAGCGCGAATGGTCATCAGCGTGCGGCGGATATCCGGATGCACGATGATCGGATCGGCTTTTTTATCCGGATATTTCGCACCGGTCAGCGCACGCCCCTGCAAACGTTCGCGGGCATAGTCAGCGGCATTCTGATAGGCGGTTTCGGAAATCGCCAACCCCTGCAGCGCCACACCAAGACGTGCTTCATTCATCATGGTGAACATGGCACGCAGACCTTTGTTTTCACCACCGATCAGGAAGCCGGTCGCCTCATCGTAATTCATTACGCAAGTGGAATTACCGTGAATGCCCATCTTTTCTTCGATAGAGCCGCAAGCCACGCCATTGCGTGTGCCCGCCTCACCATTGGTATCAAGATTGAACTTCGGCACGATGAACAGCGAAATACCTTTATTACCTTCCGGCGCGCCCTCAATTCGCGCCAGTACCAGATGGATAATATTATCAGTCATGCCGTGTTCACCGGCGGAGATAAAAATCTTCGAACCGGTAATCTTGTAGGAGCCATCCGCCTGCGGCACAGCTTTGGTGCGCAGCAAACCTAAATCCGTACCGCAGTGCGGTTCGGTAAGATTCATGGTGCCTGACCAGCGACCTTCAATCATCTTTGGCAGATAGGCTTGCTTCTGCTCATCCGTACCATGCGTGATAATCGCCGCAATCGCGCCCTGTGTCAGCCCCGGATACATCATCAGCGCCATATTGGCCGATGACATATATTCCCCTACCGCCGCATGCAGCAGATATGGCAGCCCCTGACCACCGAATTCTTCCGGCGCGGCAAGGCCAACCCAGCCACCGGCACAATATTGGTCATAGGCTTCTTTGAAACCCTGCGGAACTTTAACGGAAGCATCAGGCAGACGCTCGCAACCCTCGCGGTCACCACTATAATTGACAGGGAACAATGTCTGCTCGGCGAGCTTTGCGCCTTCCTGCAAAATAGCTTCGATCGTGTCTGCACTCATTTCCGCATAAGACGACAGATCATTACGGGACTGGACGCCCAAAACATCATTCAGAATAAACTGTGTATCCCGAACCGGCGCGCGATAGACTGGCATGCACTTCCTCCAAGTTTGACGTCGGCAGATGATGCTCTGCCGGAATGCAGGCGGAGGTGCTCATGAAGACGCCACCTCTCCCGCGCGTTGTCATTCAAACATTCAGAACACAGACTGATCTGCATTCTGTGGTGCCGTTCTCTTTTTACCCTGATACGACCGGACTCCTCTCCGGCAGCATCTGCACGCTTTCCCATATCGCCTTTAACAGCCTATCACGGGATCAGTCTGACAGTATGCACTCTTGCGTGAAAACCGTCATTTTTATGAGACAGCAAAAAACTTTACGGCACCTTCGGACATTAGCCTAATAAATTTTGACGTTTGCGTAAACGTCAAAAATAAAAAATTCGTAATTTAAATTCCGCGTTTAAGCTTCACTTTCCTATCAGACATTGTGACAAAAATAATCATCGACCATAGAAGTGAGGAATAATTCAAGAAGGAAAGCTGTAAAAATCAGAAATACAGGTTGTAAAAAAATAAATTTCAAATAATTTCAACAAAATCACTCTTATAAAAATTCAATATTTCTTAAATTTTACAATTATTATAAATAATAATTTCAAATATGGATTATTTTCATGAGAAATATAATAATATCTTATTTAATTTTTATTTCAACAACTCCGACAATAGCTGCAGATACAATCGCACCATCAACCGAAACTGTAAATATCAACTGGAGCGGCGGATATCTTGGCGCCCATGCAGGTTATGGCTGGGGGCGTTCCCATGACGTCAATAATCCGCAAGCTGACGAACAAAAACCTTCCGGTGGTTTTGGTGGCCTTCAAGCCGGTTACAACTGGCAACTTGATAATAATCTCGTTCTTGGAACGGAAGCTGACATTTCCTTCGGCAGCATAAAGAAAAATTGGGGTGGTGCGAACGAGTATGACCCTTATTATGGTTCTGACAAGCTCGGAACAAATGGCTCAGTTCGTGCACGCATCGGTTACGCGATTAACCACATCCTGCCCTATATAACCGGCGGCTTCGCATGGGGTCAGACAAAATATTCTCTTGGCTGCAATAGTGACCGCGTTGGCGGCAATACAATCGGCGGCTGCACGAAAGTCGGTGCATTTGAAGACAGATCACAAAAAACCGCAACCGGATGGACTGCCGGCGCCGGTCTTGAATATGCAGTGAACGAGAATTGGTCGATCAAAGGCGAGTATCTGTATAAAAACTTCGGGGAAACAGCCATTCGCCTGACGGACATTAATTATCCGACTTCAGATGTTAACAATCGCAGGTTCAAAACTACAATTAATGAAATCCGCCTTGGTATTAATTACAAGTTTTGATGCCCCTTTTTTTGAAACTACACCTAAAAAAGCCCCACCACAAACGGGGCTTTTCTGTTTATAATGCGTAGAATTTTCACAAGCATAAGTTTTATTTGCTCCAAATTCAGAACTCCTGCCCACTTGATAAACCGCATATTCTGAATTAACCAACCAGCTTCACCGTCTTTAAGACAAAGATAAAGTTAAGAATTATCACCAAAATTAACCGCTTATTTACCACGTTTCGACAAAACTGTGTCTGAGGCAAAGTCTGTGTTTCGTGTGGTGCCTTACAACCACCTCAACAAAGACCTCGCTTTGATCCGCCAGCAAGACCTGCAGGCGAAAACAAACGGACAATCTGACCAGCTCCTTTAAGGCGCACAGTTTGAAAAGTGTAAACGGCGATGACAAATCAGCGGTCTCCTCTCGATAATCTGAATATGCGCCGTGAGCGCCGTCCGCTTGCATCGCTTGAGGAATTGAACCGCACTTTGTCCGCCCTTGAAAATCATCTTGTCGAGCGGCGCGAGGCGGAAGACTTTTCCCACCACACACAGGTTGCCGATGAAACGGCATCACCTGATGCTCTTGAATTTCTTCGCAATGATCCGGCAGTTGCACCGCGCGCACCATCTGCACCGGCTTCTGCGGACAATCCGCACAAGGAAGCTCTGGCTGCCATTGCCGACGAATTACAGCGTTTGCGCGCCCGTACAGAACTGAGACAGGCAGCAGCAATCAGCGAAAAACTGCATCTGTCTGATACAGGTGTGCAGCACAATCCGGCACGCCTTTCCGCTGCCGACCGCTTTATCGCAGGCACCAGCAATCTGTCCGCCAATAACAGCCCGAATACCGATGCAATTATGCGTCGTGATTTTGAAGAACTGAAGCGGACTGTTGAGACTCTGGCACGGGAAGAATCCCTGCGCCGCATGAGCCATCGCTGGGATGCGCTGGATGAGCGCTTTGACAATTTTGAACAGCAGCAGACTGAAAAATTCAATGCCAGCCAGTCGGCACATATTGATCCGGCTCTGGATGCGATCGCGACACGCCTCGATGATCTGCGCCATGCCATTGAACAACTGCCGGACAATCAGAGCCACTCCCTGCGTCAGCTGGACGAACGTCTGGATGAAATCAGCCGCGCAATTCTTGCGACCAGCTATCATCGCCAGCAGCCGGAGCAGGAAAACGCTGTTTTTGAAGAACTCGACCGCCGTTTTGCCGATCTGACCAGCCATCTGGACGAGCAATATCGCAACAGCGCCCATAAAACCGCGCTGAATGATGACCGCTTTATTCAGGCACTGGAAAACCGCCTCGATCTGATTACCCGTCAGGTCTCGGAACAAACCGCTGTATTGCAGGCTGTGCCTGCAGCGCCGGCGACCGATCAGCAGCTGATGCGCAATCTCGAAAAGCAGCTTGGTTTTATCACAGAACAACTCAGCAAGCCGGAAAGCCTGCTGCCAGAACTCGCAGAGATCAAGCCGCGTCTCGATGTGATTGAACGCGCTATCGATATTAACCGCGACACAGTTCTGAGCGCTGCCCGTGAAGCCGCAGAGGAAGCTATTCGTCAGGTTGTAGACAAAGGCCCTTCCCGCGATACAGATTTTGCCCGCCAGCTTGCCGATGACCTCAAGGCGCTGGAACAGCTGACCCGTGATACGGATGAGCGTAACAGCCGTACCTTTAACAAGGTACATGATACATTATTGAAAATCGCCGAGCGTCTTGGACAGATTGAAAAAGACAATCTGCAGAAGCCGCCTTTTGCGCAGCCTTCGCGTCCTGCCGGTCAGCCACGCGACCAGAATAATGCAACACGCTTTACCAGCCAGTTCTCTATTCCTGAATGGGGCAATGATCCGGAACCAACAGCAGGTAATTCTTCAAGCAACGCACCATTTTCCGCCGTGCCGTCACCGGCTGCGGCGGCTATTGAAGCTGCACGTGCCGCTGTCAAATCCGCTGCCAATCCTGCACCGGAGAAAATAGCTGCAGATACAGAGACCGAAACAACCGGTACAGCACGCAAATCACTGCTGAGCGGTCTGGCTCAGGCTGTGCGCCGTTCCAAGCCAAACAGCCCGACTTCGGCAACAACCGATGCTTTTGAGATTGAAGACGCGGATCTGCTGACACTGGATACGCCGCCTGCGGCAAACCGTATTCCGGTCAAATCTGAAGAAGAAAGCACCGACCAGACCCTTGCAGCAATGCCGGATCTCAACGCCATTATCCGCCGTGTTCGCGATGAACAGCGTGGCCGCGGGCCGGATCATAATCCTGCCTCCGGTAAATCCGATCTTATCAGCGCGGCACGCCGTGCGGCGCAAGCTGCAGCGGATGAAACCGGACGCCTGCGCGATCAGAACCTGAGCGACGGTACTCTGGGCGGCGATATCACATCCGATGAAGACCGTGCGACTACTCCAGACAAGCCAAAGCGCTCCCTGCGCAAGCCGCTTCTGCTGGCTATCGGCGCCATCATCATTGCAGTAACCGGCTTGCAGCTTGGCAACAGCTATCTGACTGAAAAGCAGGACAGCGTTGTTCCGCAGTCACCGGATTTGGCCAGTGTGCAGCCTGCACCGGTTAATACCGCTCCGGCTGTGATTGAAGACAAGAAACCTGCTTTGCCGACAATCACCACGCTTGATAATCCGGCGCAACCGGAAGAACAGACTGCATCCACGCTGAAGATTACCAGCCTGAACCATGGTCCGGTTTATGACGGTACAGAAATGCAGCCGCTTGGTTCACGCGAATTTCCGACCGAGCCGCTCTCTGCCAGACCAATGACCGGCAGCACGCAGGCCGTTATCAAACCTGTTGTCATTAATCCGCCGGTAGCAGCCGCGCCGGACATGCAGCCAATGCCGGAACTGCCTACAAACAACACGCCGGTTCACACGGCTCAGGCTGAGACAACAACACCGGATCAGACGACAACGCAAAGCCTGCCGCAAAAGAGCGAAGCTGCTGCAACGGCGAATCTGACAGCAGTGCCTGTAGTGCCGAAAGAGGCCGGCCCGATTGCCCTGCGTAATGCTGCCGAAAGCGGCGATGCCCGTGCTCTTTATGAAATCGGTATGCGCTATACAGACGGCCGCGGTGTTGCCAGCGATTTTGCGGAAGCTGCCAAATGGTATGCTCTGTCTGCGGAACGCGGTTTTGCACCTGCCCAGTACCGCCTTGCCAATTTCAACGAAAAAGGCCTTGGTATGCCGCGCGATGCGATCAAGGCAACACAACTCTATGAACAGTCCGCTGCGCAGGGCAATGCCAGCGCCATGCATAATCTTGCCGTGCTCTATGCTATGGGGCCGGACGGTAAGGCAGATCATGATAATGCCGCCAAATGGTTCTTCCGCGCTGCAGAACTCGGCGTAAAAGACAGCCAGTATAATCTGGGTATTCTGACCGCTAAGGGTTTGGGGCGCACGCAAAATCTGGAAGAAAGCTATAAATGGTTCGCATTGGCTGCCAATGCCGGTGATACGGATGCGGCTGACAAGCGCGATCAAATTGCAAAATCCCTCAAGCCTGAACAGCTGGAGCGGGCAATCAACCTGACCAAGCTCTGGAAGCCGAAGGACATGATTGAGGATGTCAATTCGGTCAGCATTCCGGATGCCTGGGCTGATGACAAAGCTGTCACCACAGCTTCCGTCGATATGAAAAAAGCCGTCCGTAATATTCAGCTGATCCTGCAGAAAAACGGTTATGATGCAGGCACGGCAGACGGTGTTATGGGTAACAAGACCAGAGAAGCGATTTCCGCTTTTCAGAAAGCCAATGGCATGAAGCCGACCGGCGAAGTGGATCAGAAACTGGTTGAAGCACTGCTCGCCAAGAACAGCTGATTTGCACCGGCAACAATCAGTAATAACAAGAAATCATACCCCTTTGCCGTGCTGGCAGAGGGGTATTTTTATGGCGGTTACGCATAAAATTGCGGCCTAACTGCAACACCTGCCGCACACAATCTCCGGTGACTATTCAGGCTGACGGTTTCGCATCATCTTATGCACAGTGATGGTTTGACTTGGCGCTGCCAAAGGCGCAGAAAATTAACAGTTTTTTGCGACGATGGGTGTGTTGCATTCAAAAAGCACGCAAAAAACGACATCAGCATATGTATGTTCAGGTTTAACGCCGCAAATGGCGGTTAAACTCAGAATTCTGTCAGGTCACGAAGAATAACCGCCCGCCGCCATCGAAAAGCTGCAAAGTCTGACGATAGGCCGGGTATTATTTTCGGGAGAAATCTGCGGGGAGCTTAGCTGTACACCGGATAAAGGGATACAGATTTCAATCTCCGGCAGTGTCATAATAATGGTAGTGGGTCGTGGGTATTTATCTGCCAATAGCAGAAATTTCAGTCAACATGCTGGTTCTTCTCGGCATGGGGGCGGCTGTCGGCTTTTTGTCAGGTCTGTTCGGCGTTGGCGGCGGATTTCTGATTACTCCTCTGCTGATCTTCTATAATATTCCGCCCGCTATTGCTGTTGCCACCGGTGCCAATCAGGTTATCGCCTCCTCCGTTTCCGGCGCGCTTACGCATTTCAAACGCCGGACGCTGGATTTTAAACTGGGCATATTGCTGGTGATCGGCGGTCTTGTCGGTTCTCTGGTCGGTATTTACATATTTTCGCTGTTGCGTGATCTGGGTCAGCTCGATCTGATTATCTCCCTGCTTTATGTGGTCTTTCTCGGCTCTGTCGGTGGTCTGATGGCCGTTGAAAGCTGGCGCACCCTGCGCCGCAACAAAGACGGAAAAGCACCGGATGTCCGCCGCTCGGGGCAACATAACTGGATTCACCGTATGCCGTTCAAGGCGCGTTTCCGCGCCTCGATGATCTATGTCAGTATTATTCCGGTACTGGCCATCGGTTTTTGTATCGGCCTGCTCTCATCCGTAATGGGTGTCGGCGGTGGCTTCATTATGGTTCCGGCGCTGATTTATCTGCTGCGCGTTCCGACCAATGTAGTTGTCGGCACGTCACTGTTTCAGATCACTTTTGTAACTGCTTTTACAACGGTGATGCAGGCAACCAATAACCATACTGTTGATATTGTACTGGCCTTTTTGCTGATGGTCGGCGGCGTGATCGGCGCGCAATATGGCGCAAGAGCAGGACGCAAATTGCGCGGCGAGCAATTGCGAATGCTGCTGGCATTGCTGGTTCTGGCCGTCGCGCTGCGACTGGCTTTCGGCCTGTTCATTCAGCCGGATAATCTTTTCTCCATCGGCTTTGCGGATGAGTAAGATGAAACAGATTATCCGCAAGAGCTTACTCGCAACTGCTTTGCTCACCGCACTGGTACCGCTCCAGAGCGGCAATGCCGCGACACGGATAAAAGAGCGCGGACAGGAAATGGCTGCAGTCACCAATCTGCAAGATCCGCAGCAATTGCCGGAAACAATCGAAATCGGCCTTTCGACAGAAACGATTGCCATTGCCTCCAATTTCAGCGGCACCAATTTGACGATTTTCGGTGCGCTGGACAATGCTGATCCGCTGATCCGCAGGCAAGGACGTTACGATATTATCGTGGTGCTGGAAGGCCCGCAGCGTAATCTCGTCGTTCGTGAAAAGTCACGTTATCTCGGCGTCTGGGTCAATGCGGATTCAGAAACATTCACATCTGTGCCGCTTTCCTATTCTCTGGCATCCACGCGACCGCTGCAGGATATTACCGACGAGAAAACCTATCGTCAGCTCTCGCTTGGCGTGAATTACTTCGCGCTGAACCCTGAATATGGCACGCTTACTGATCCGAATGCCATGCGCTTCGGGCAGGAGTTGCGCGATCTGAAATCCCGTCAGGGACTTTACAGCCAGAAAGTCGGTTCGGTCGAATTTGTTTCACAAACCTTGTTCCGCGCAACACTGGCGCTTTCAACCAATGTGCCGGTCGGGCGGCATAAAGCCCGTGCGCTGCTGTTCCGCCATGGCGTATTCATCGGGGAAGCCAATACCCATCTCAATATTGTCAAAGCCGGTCTCGAACAGCAGATTTTTGAGGCGGCGCATCAATATAGTCTTGCCTATGGTCTGTTTGCTGTTTTTCTCGCCGGCCTCACAGGCTGGCTCGGACAATTGCTGTTCCGTAAAGACTAGAGCATAATTCCTTAAACTTGGATCAGTTGAAGGTAAAATTATGCTCTAATTTTAAAGTGTTAGAGCGACCTTTGTGTGCCAAGTCTGGCACACGGCGCTCTAGAGCATTTCACAGTCAAGTTGGATCAACTTGACGGCAGTGATAATGCGACCAAATAAAGAATTTAGAGCGAGTGCTATGATCCAATCCGGACGTAAACCGCTCTAATTAGTCAGGTCGTAAAAAACGCGGATGTACAGTGAATATCCGCGTTTCACTGCGCAAATGCACGTCAAAACCACTCACATCAAACAACCCGCAGAATGCCTTATCCAGCACATTAAGGCTACCCGTATAGGTACCGAATGCCGGCATGATCAGGCGATGACCATTATTGACAAAACAAGAGCGCCGCACGCTGCGCCCCTGCCGGATAATTTTTGCTGCGGGGTGCAAATGACCGGCCACCTCACCGGCATTGTCACCCGCAAGCGGCTCATGCCTGAAGATCAGGCCGCCCAGCCTGAATTGCGCCATGCTCTCCCCTTCAAGCCCCGCCGGATGCACCGGATCGTGATTACCTTCAATCCATAACCATTGGCGGCTTCTCATCATCTGACGAAGCAGACCGGATGCCTCATCCGCCAGTCGCGATGCCCCCTGACAATCGTGAAAACTGTCTCCGAGGCTGATGACACATGTCGGCTGATAATCATCAATGATGGTCTTGAGCAGCGCTAATGTGGCCAGCGTATCATAAGGCGGCAGCATCATGCCGCGCTTAGCAAAGAATGACCCTTTTTCCAGATGCAGATCAGACACCACCAGCGTCCGGTATGACGGCAGGTATAATGCCCCGCGCGGATCAAGATGGCACAGCGTATCATTGATGAGAATATCCGCGCCGCCCTGATGCGCCTGCTTAATCACACTTGTCAATTTTCCAGTGCCTCACGGGTCATGTCTTCCAGCAAATCGTCATCTGTTCCGGCAACCCGTTCTTTGCCGATTTCCAGCATCACAGGCAATGCCAAAGGCGAAATATGCGGCAGGTTACGATGAACAATGTGATCGCGCACACGCTGCAACATTGTTCCGAGACGGGCAATGTCCAGCAGCCCCGCTGCTGCCTCTGCCCGTGTAGCCTGCAGTAAAATGTGATCCGGTTCGTGGCTGCGCAACACATCATAGATCAGATCCGTGGAAATCGTCAGCTGCCTGCCGGTCTTTTCTTTGCCCGGATGACGCCGTTCAATCATGCCGGAAATCAGCGCACAATTGCGGAAAGTACGTTTCAGCAAATAGCTTTCATCCAGCCATGCTTCCAGATCATCCCCGAGCATATCCTGATCGAACAATGCGTCCAGCGATAATTCACCACCTTCCATCATCGCATTCAGATCACGTGCCGCCCACAGCCCCAGTGAATAATCCGTTGCCACAAATCCCAGCGGCCGTGCACCTGCCCGATCCAGCCGCCGCGTCAGCAACATCCCCAATGTCTGATGCGCCAGCCTGCCTTCAAACGGATAGCACACCATATAAAACCGGTTCTGACGCGGAAAAGTCTCGACCAGCAATTCATTCTGTGCCGGCAGCAGGGAGCGGTCACGCTGCAATTGCAGCCAGTCACGCACCTGATCCGGCAATTGCTGCCAGCTTTTGTCATCAGCCAGCATCGCGCGGACTTCCGACGCCAGATAGGTTGAGAGCGGAAATTTACCGCCCGCATAGACCGGCACTTTCGCATCCTCTCCGGAGGCCTGCGACACCAGACATTCATTGTCGCGGATACCTTCAAAACGCACAGTCTGACCTGCAAAAAAGAACGTATCGCCTTGTGTCAGAGTTTCGAGAAAATACTCTTCGATACGCCCTAATATACGCCCGCCGCGCATGGGGCTGGCAGCACTTCCTGCAAGTTTGCGCCCCTTACGGATCATGCGGATATTCAGTTCCGGTGCTTCAACAATCGTACCGATATTGAGGCGATATTGCTGGGCAACTTTGCCATTGCTGACACGCCAGCGCCCGTCCGGCATCGGGCGGATTTTTGCAAACCGCTCATAGACACGCAGCGCATAGCCACCGGTTGCCACAAAATCCAGAACACGGTCAAACTGATGGCGGGATAAATGCTGATAGGGTGCTGCCGAACAAATTTCTGCGTAGAGCACATCCGCATGAAACGGTTCGGCACAGGCCATGCCGAGTATATGCTGCGCCAGCACATCCAGAGCCCCGTCGGCCAGAGGCGGCGTATCCTGCACCCCTTCCACATTGGCCACCAGCGCCGCATTGCATTCCAGCACTTCAAAACGGTTTGCAGGCACCAGAACCGCACGGCTTGGCTCATCCATACGATGATTGGAGCGCCCGATACGCTGTGCCAGTCTGCTGGCACCTTTCGGCGCACCAATATGGATAACCAGATCGACATCACCCCAATCAATCCCAAGATCAAGAGTCGAGGTTGCCACAACTGCGCGCAGAGCATTGCGGGACATTGCCTCCTCCACACGACGGCGCTGTGTGGCATCCAGCGAACCGTGATGCAGACCGATCGGTAAGGTCAGCTCATTGATACGCCAGAGCTCCTGAAAAATCCGCTCTGCCTGCGATCTGGTATTCACGAAAATCAATGTCGTGCGGAATTGCCGGATCAGTTCATAGACATCGCCGAGTGCATAGCCGGCACTGTGACCGGCCCATGGTATCCGCTCACCGGATTGTAATATACTGATCTCCGGCTTTGCCCCACCCTGCACTGTAACCAGTCCGGCAAGTGCAAGAGTATCGCCCTGCGCAACCAGCCAGCGACGCAAATCATCCGGCTCTGCCACTGTTGCCGACAGACCGATTGTCTGCATCTGCGGTGCAAGATTGCGCAGCCGTGCCAGCCCCAGTGCCAGCAACTGCCCGCGTTTTGAAGTGACCAGCGCATGCAGCTCATCAAAAATTACAAAACGCAAATCCGCAAAGAAATCTGCCGCATCTTTGCCCGCCAGTAACAGAGCCAGTTGCTCCGGTGTGGTGAGCAATATATCCGGCGGCACCAGTTTCTGCCGCTGCCTTTTATGGGCAGGCGTATCCCCTGTGCGGGTTTCAATAGTTACCGGCAGCACCATTTCCGCAACCGGCTTCGCCAGATTGCGTTCAATATCAACAGCCAGCGCTTTGAGCGGCGAAATATAAAGCGTGTGAATACCGGAACGGCGCGGCTGATTACGCACACCGCTCTGCGCGCGCAATGTCAGATCAGTCAGTGCAGGCAAAAAACCGGCCAGCGTTTTACCGGCTCCTGTAGGGGCAATCAGCAATGTAGACTGCCCCGCCAGACTGCGCTCCAGCAATTCACGCTGGTGTTGGCGCAGCTGCCAGCCTTTATCCGCAAACCACTGTACAAAGACAGCGGGCAGCACATCTTGACCGGAAGATTTATCGGCAGCGGATATCGGTTTCACAGGGTGAATGTAGGGTGCATCCCGACAGGTGTGAAGTCCCGTTTGTGTTTAAAGCGTCACGGATTGATCTCTGTTCAGACAACAGAAAGCCGAAACCGTACCGGCTCAGCATTTTTGGGCGATAAAGACATAACCATCGAGATATTCTCCGCGATCAAGACGCAGAGCAATGCGCTGATAATCCAGCAATTCAAAACGACTGACTTGTAATAAATTTTCGATATAGCGGGCAGAATGGGTAAAACGTAAAGACGGTTGCAAAATCATATCATCACATGAACCGTCTGAACTCCGCGCTTCAGACCGGTCATGTGTTTCCACCGAGAAGGCAAACACCCCTCCTCTCCGCAAACACTCCGCTGCCAGAGCGAAAGCGCGCTCCAGCTGGCCGATATAGATAAACACATCGGCAGCAAGGATCATATCCGGCTGCGGCAAAGCCTCATCGACCAGATCCGCCTTGCGGCACTGGTTTACATCTGCCTTAATCAGCCTTGTATAAATCTGCTTCTCATCCGCCTTTTTCAGCATGGCTTCTGAGAGATCCGCACCACTCAGCAAACCGCTGCGCTGATGGATTTCCTCTCCCATCAGACCGGTGCCGCAGCCCAGATCCAGTACATGCTGATAGCTGCGCTCCGGAAAATGTCTGGTAATCAGTTCCGCCAGTTTTTGCGGCCCGCAATATTGCAGCTTATCAACCAGAGATTCCTCGAAATCCGGTGCATAGGCATCAAACAGTGCCTCAATATAGGCAGGCGGTGCTGCATCCGGCGTTTCGCCAAGACCGCATTGTGCCAGCTTCAGTCCCGCGCCAAAACGGTCTTCAGGATCAAGCTTCAGCAGCTGTCGCCAGAGAGCCACAGCTTCATCTGTTTCGCCCGCATTTTCATGCATTTCGCTGAGCATAAACAGACCCGCAGGCCATTGCCGGAACTGGGATGTCAGATAATCAAGCGATTGGCGCATCAGGTCGGCTGCTGCGGAATGGTCTCCCGCCTCAGACATCATGACCGCATAATGAGCACGACGATCCGCTATCAGATCACCGGAAGAGAAAAATGCCCGCGCCATTCTTACCGCATTTGTTGCAGAGCACGCGATATGCAGTGATGCGGGGCATTTGACAAGATATTTTTTTGAAACCCGAACGGATTTCACACAGCCAAAACAGGTTCAATTTTAGTGCTCACGGCAAACAGTCTGCCGCATCGATCCGCATCGGCTATGATCTTGTTTAATCCTGCGTCCGGCCTATGTTATTTCCATGCGTCCCGAAGAGCTGCTGCACCCTGCCCCTGAGGGGCTCTATTGTCCGGCCGGTGATTTCTATATCGATCCGGTACGTCCGGTTGACCGTGCGCTGATTACCCATGGCCATGCCGATCATGCCCGTGCAGGCAGTAATCATGTGCTGGCTACAAGCCAGACGCTGGATATTATGCGCATCCGGTTTGGCGAGCATTATGCGCGCACCAGTCAGATCGCTGATTACGGAAAACCGCTCAATATCAACGGTGTTACGGTCACCTTTTATCCGGCAGGTCATGTATTGGGTTCCGCACAGATTGCGGTGGAATATCAAGGAACCAGAATCGTCGCCTCCGGCGATTATAAACGTGTTGCGGACAAAACCTGCGCACCGTTTGAACCCGTGGCCTGCGATGTATTCATTACCGAAGCCACTTTCGGTCTGCCGGTTTTCCGGCATCCGCGACCAGCCGATGAAATTGCCAAGCTGCTGCAATCCTTACAGCTTTTGCCAGAGCGCAGTCATATTGTCGGTGCCTATGCGCTTGGCAAGGCACAGCGGGTCATCAGCCTGCTGCGGCAGGCCGGTTATGATGCCCCCATCTATCTGCATGGCGCCTTGGAGAAGCTTTGCCAATATTACCAATCTCAGGGTGTTGCCCTCGGAGAACTCCGTCCTGCCACTTCAGAAACAACACATCACAAAACAGATTTCACGGGCAGCCTGATTATTGCCCCGCCCGCTGCAATGGCTGACCGCTGGTCAAGACGGTTTCCTGATCCTGTCAGCTGTTATGCCTCCGGCTGGATGCGTATCCGCCAGAGAGCCAAACAATCCGGCATTGAATTGCCACTGATCCTTTCCGACCATTGCGACTGGGATGAGCTGACCGATACAATCACGGAACTCTCCCCTTCGCAGGTCTGGGTGACACACGGGCGCGAGGAAGCTCTGGTACGCTGGTGCACTCTCAACTCCATTGCAGCGAAACCATTACATCTCGTCGGTTATGAAGATGAGGCAGATATATGAAAGCCTTTGCCGCATTGCTCGACAGGCTGGTGCTCACGCCGCGCCGTAATGAAAAGCTGCTATTGCTGACCGAGTATTTCCGCGTGCAGCCTGATCCTGACCGCGGCTACGCACTGGCCGCGCTGGCAGGCACACTTGAGCTGAACAGCGTAAAGCCCGCACTGTTGCGCGCACTGACCATGACACGCGTCGACAGTGAATTATTCGCCTATTCCTATGATTATGTCGGCGATCTCGCGGAGACGATTTCTCTGATCTGGCCTGCTGCCGATAATGTGCAGCCGGTCAATGACTTGTCCCTCGGCACTGTTATCACAACACTCCAGCAAACATCGCGCAATGCCGCGCCGCAACTGGTTGAGACTTTGCTGGATGCGCTTGATGTCTCTGAGCGATACGCTCTTTTGAAACTCGTCACCGGCGGCTTACGGATCGGTGTTTCCGCAAGGCTGGCAAAGCAGGCACTTGCGGATTTCGGTCAGGTTGAACTCAGCGAGATTGAGGAATTGTGGCACGGGCTGACCCCGCCCTATCTCAGCCTGTTCAGCTGGCTCGACGGCAGCAGCAGCAAACCGGAAAATGATAATCCGGCACCGTTCCGTCCCGTCATGCTGGCAACACCGCTGGATGAGGTTGAAACAGAGAAACTCATACCGGAGGATTTTGCGGCAGAATGGAAATGGGATGGTATCCGCGTACAGGCCGTCAGTGAAAACGGGGTCAAAAAGCTTTATTCCCGCAGCGGTGATGATATTACCCATGCCTTTCCCGATATTGTCTCAGCCATCCGTTTTGAAGGCGCTCTCGACGGAGAATTGCTGATCCGCCATGCAGACGGCAAAACAGAGCCAGCCTCTTTCAATGCCTTGCAGCAAAGGCTGAACCGTAAAACTGTCACTGCCCGTCAATTGCAGGATTATCCTGCCTTCATCCGTGTCTATGATCTGCTGCATCGCGGCAACCGCCTCACCGGATCAGATTTGCGCAATCTGCCTTTTGCGCAAAGAAGGCAGCATCTTGAAGACTTTATCAAAGAGCTTGATCCGTCTTATTTTGATCTTTCGCCACTGCTTAACTTTCAGACATTTGCCGAGTTGCGGCACCTGCGCAACCACCCGCCGCATGCCGTGATTGAAGGACTGATGCTCAAACGTACGGACAGCGTTTACAGTGCAGGGCGACCAAAAGGCCCGTGGTATAAATGGAAACGCGATCCCTATATTATCGACGCGGTTCTCATTTACGCCCAGCGCGGTCACGGCAAGCGTTCAAGCTATTATTCGGATTTTACATTTGCAGTCTGGTCTGATGCCAGTGAACAGGCACAGTTACTCCCCGTTGGCAAAGCCTATTCCGGCTTTTCCGATGAGGAAATGAAACAACTCGATCGTTTTGTACGGGAGAATACAATTCAGCGTTTCGGGCCTGTACGGGCTGTCAGGGCAGACCGGCAGCACGGGCTTGTTGTAGAGGTTGCCTTTGAAGGGTTGAACCGCTCCACACGCCATAAATCAGGACTGGCTATGCGCTTTCCGCGCATCTCCAGACTGCGTTGGGATAAGCCGTCGGCAGAGGCTGACATCATACAAAATCTGATACAGCTTCTGCCGGATAATGCTCCGGCAAATTGATTATTCTACGGTTTTAACCCGGATTGTATAAATATCGACGCTTTTGCCGGTGCCGTTAATATCACTGGTCAGAACAAGACGGCCGGAACTGTTTGCCGACGACACTTCAGGAACCGGAAGATCAAACAGTAAACTGCTTTGCTGGTCGGTCACATCATAGCGCTTGCGTCCGCAATCGCCCAGAGAGCCCAGATCGCAACTGACAGACATTTGCACGGTTCCGCCGTCGTCACTGCGCACCATGACTTCAAATGTCGCCTGCTTGCCTTCAAGCTGATCCAGCACACCCTGACCAATATCAAAACTGGCCGTATCTGTTGCAGTCGGCGATTTAATACGGACATAACGGGCATTGCCGGAACCGCCGATTTCAGCGGTCGCTTTTCCCTGAACAGAAATACGATCCGGCTGTGCAGGAGTGAAAATTGTCACCCAGTCTTTGCTGTCAGCCTCATTACCCTGCATCGCAGGGCCGGCATTGCCGGATTGCGAAAGCGGTGCATTTCCTACCGGCCCGATGGTGACAAAACTATTATAGAGCGACCAGCCGATCAAACCGGCAGTCACCAAAAATGCCAATGGCAGTGCCAGAGAGAAAATACGGGATTTTTTGCGTTTTTTAGGTTTTGCAGGTTGGCTGAGCCCCTGTTCATAACCCAGATCAGGCTCGGTTTCCGCTTTGCTTTTACGCTTACGGGAGCCCTTACCCTCAGAGCGTACATCACTATGATCAAGATCAGGAACACCCAATCCGCCATCATATTGCGGCGCAGGAGCAAGCATTTCCTCATCAGAAACACGGTTCGCATTCGCGCGCATTTCCTGTTCGATATGGGAAATTGCGGCCTTCAGCCTCTCGCGCCGCTCAGCACGTTGCGGGTCTGAAAGCTGGGCATTCGCGGCCATAGCGCGTTCATGCGCGCTCCAGACGGATTCATAAATCCGCTGGCGCATAGCCGGATCAGACGAATCCGCTTTGGTCAAAGCGTTGCGTATTGCACTTTCGATGCCCTGCAAAATTGTCCCTTCCTACTACCGGCTTGATGCGCTGTTACTCTTATTGATGCACGAATAAGCAGACCAACGCATTAACTTATTTTTAAGTCTTATGAAATCCTAACTATCACGGGGATATAAAAAGATTATATACGATCTTAACATATTGTTCCAAAAAGACTATTTGTGCAAAAAACCTCTATTTCCGAAATATGCCGCACCGGCGCATCTTTAGTAAAATTGCCGACATGGCATAAACATGTTCATTCTGCATATTTCACAGTAAATATTACATATAAGTCAACCGCCAAGCTTCACCGAACCAAAATGATGCGGTTTTTTATATTTTGCCTTTGACATCCTGCAATCCTTGCCAACAATATACCGTTTACGTTTACGTCAATTACGGAACTGCGATATGGCTCTACCGGATATTCTCAAAAACAATCTGCGCTTACCGGCAATCGGTGCACCGCTCTTCATTATCGCCAATCCTGCACTGGTTATGGCGCAGTGCAAAAGCGGCATTGTCGGTGCATTTCCCGCGCTGAATGCACGCACCGCCACACAGCTGGATGAGTGGCTGGCAGAGATTACCGAAGGGCTTCAGCAATATAATCAGGAAAATCCTGACCGGCCCGCAGCCCCTTTTGCCGTCAACCAGATTGTGCACCGTTCCAATCTGCGTCTGCAGCAGGATCTGGAATTATGTGTCAAATATAAGGTTCCGGTTGTTATTTCTTCCCTCGGCGCGGTGCCGGAAGTGAATGCTGCAATTCACTCCTATGGCGGGATTGTTCTGCATGATGTCATCAATAACCGCCATGCCAATTCAGCCATTCGTAAAGGCGCAGACGGACTGATTGCTGTCGCCGCCGGTGCCGGTGGCCATGCGGGAACATTGTCGCCTTTTGCGCTGATTGCTGAAATCCGCGAATGGTTTGACGGCCCTGTTGCCCTGTCCGGCGCCATTTCCAGTGGCCGTGCCATTCTTGCGGCACAGGCAATGGGCGCGGATCTTTCTTACATCGGCTCGCCTTTTATTGCGACCAAAGAAGCCAATGCTGTTGGTGCCTATAAGGACATGATCGTGCAATCCAGCGCGAAAGATATTGTCTACTCCAACTATTTTACCGGCATTCACGGAAACTATTTGCGTCCGTCCATTGAAGCCGCAGGAATGGATCCGGATCACTTACCGGAGGCTGATCCGAGCAAAATGGACTTCCATAAAGCCACCACCGGCGCTAAAGCCTGGAAAGATATCTGGGGTTGCGGTCAGGGGATCAGCGCAGTCAAAGAAGTGCTGCCCGCCGGAGAGTTGGTGGAACGCTGGACTGAGCAATATAAAGAGGCGAAATCCGCGCTTTGCCAAGCTCAATAAGATCGTCAATTCGCTTCAGAAAACAGTACTATAGCTGAGATTTACTCCCTGACAGAATAAACAATCCTGTTCATTTTATCAGCGAGTTTTAAACTTCGAGAATGGCATAACGGAAACCGCTTCTTTTTGCTTTTGCGCCTTGCAATCAGAATGAGATTTCGCTATCACGCGCCCGAACAGACTGCATAAAACTATCGCATTCTGTACGGGAGCATCTCCCTGCCGCTTTAGCTCAGTTGGTAGAGCACATCATTCGTAATGATGGGGTCACGTGTTCGAGTCACGTAAGCGGCACCATAAAATCAATGACTTAGCATGCATTTTAATACGCTAAAATTAAGCCAGCAATCAAATAGCAATCAACTTTGAAAAACGAAGACAATTCCAGCGATCAGAGATTATCCGTGCTTACTAGGGACACAAAATAATTTGCCATTTAGCGTGAATTGGTGAAGCAGCAACACTGAGCAGTTGCAGCATCATTGTCCAGATAACAAGAACATATTACCTGCTTATTTTTGAGCGTGATCTTTACATTTTCTCCCCAGGCAACTGACTGGCCTGCAGAACCCATTCGATAAATTGTTCTTCGTCCAAAGGTCTATTCTCATATACATCAAGATAGCGCACATCTTTTTGTCTGGAGCTCCCGGGAGGCTCCGGTATCAACTGAGAACCACGAAAGAATGCTATTTTTACGTATTTTGTCAGACAATGAAAACCAAGAAACCAATCACCTCTTTGCATGCCGTAGAGAGGAGAGTTCCATTTCACGGCCTTCTCAACATTAGGAATAGCTTTGACAATCAGATCATCAATCTTTTGGCCAATTGTACTTTTCCACTCCGGCATTGCCGCAATGTAATCCTGAACTGGCTGATTACCATAACCTTTTGCGATTTGGGGATTTCCCCCCGACAAAAGAACCACTGCATCACGGCTTTCCTGCAACACATTGGCTGCATTACCACTTACAATCAAAGGCCTTTTTTTAGGCTTCGCCGATTTGATATCAGGATTATCTGGCATACTAGCACCTTTTTTCACATTGAAGACGCACTTCAGCAACCATGTAAAGCCGTGGAAAGCCCTGCTCCTTTGAGTTCACACAAAACCATTAATCTCAAGTCGAGCTTTAAGTATCAGCCAAGTGTTGCATATATAAACGGCCTCCCATTTTAGGAGAGAAAAACCACGCTGCCAGCAATATTTTCAAAGATTAGTTACCGGTTAGATGTGCACACCGTAAGAGTAATCGGCAATCACGCTCATGGCAGAACTGTTCATCAATGATTTCAACACCCTGGAGTGAACGATGCCTCGCAACTGAGCGCGCGTGATACGACTGCTAGCTACCATTTTAGCTGCATAAAAATTGACAGACGTCCCGGCATGTCCCAAGCCGGGTTTTATCGAGTAAGCGGCAATTTATTAAAAACTGGTCGCTTGGCCCACAGGTGCTGCTTCATCATTTTGTCGTAGCCAATATTATACACCTTGCGCATATAATTAACGCTTAGCGGGTTCAACATCGAATAAGGGACCTGCTGATCGATCGATGCAATATCTATCTCCATGCCAGTTCGTTCCCCGAAATTATACAGCGCGATAAGTCCCTGTTTCGTTTGCGACTTCAAAAGTATGCCGTAGGCCCGCCCAATAATCGGCAAAGCCCTCTCACGCGACATGGAGAATTCTGGAATGAGCGCGTTGTTTACGATTACGTATATATGCAGATTTTGACCTCTTGCATGATTGTTTTGAGTAACAAGCAAAGATTCCGGAAGGGTGAAAAACTGCGCCGAGCTACCTCCATCTGAATGCAGCTCCTCTATCTTTTTTCTATCGACAACTGCTCTTATGGATACAGGCGGAAGAATACCCGGTACACTTGCCGATGCGATCAGTATTTGCTGAACCAGTGAAAGAGAATCCGGCCTGCGGCTGTCAGCAATCGCTCCGATGTTCCAGATGACAGCCCGCTGGGTATCGAGATTTGTCGTCATAACCAGGAGCCGTCGACCTGCACGATGCTCGGCTGCGATACGACGGAGTATTCCGGCGGTGATGTTCTGTTCAACATTTCTGCGTAGAGCCTGCCCCTTCAGGAGTCCCGGAGAGAAAAACCCGGCGCCCTTCCATTCGATATCGATGAGACCTCGTGTTTCTCCCGATAAATAAAGCCGTCGGAGCTCATCATCATAATCAGAACCTAGGAACGCAAAGGGTGCAATCAGTGCCCCTGTACTCACACCCGTTACCACCTCGAACCTCGGGCGGGTTCCAAGCTCACTCCATGCAGACAATATACCCACGGTAAACGCTCCACCTGCACCGCCTCCGGAAATGGCAAGCATCGTGGGCTTGTCCGTCATGATAACCGGCTTCCATGGATCATACATTGAGGCCGGAGGCCTAGGGTCATCTACGTGCGCCCTGATATTCTCAAATCCAGCAATCTGAGCGCGACGAGCTTCAGATGCATTATATTCCGCACGTTCTGGCGTTGCGCACCCGCTTGAAATTACCACAACAACAATCAGGATACCGACGAGCGCGCCTCCAAGAGGTGTCTTCGCGAAGTTTCGCTGTGTTTTCACTCGCACAGAGTGCTTCATCCATATAACTCCATGTGATTTCGGGACCAGAGTCGTGATCCGCTGCAAATCCGGGGAGTACCAGCTGTCAAACAGCGGCTCCGTTTAGGACTTCTGTGTTTCCGGATCAGTTGAGGGTAGCCTCACATGTGCCAATACTGCGCCTATGCTAGCGACCACGATCGCCAAGCCTATCCAGACGCCATAAAGCTTGTGCCCCAGGATAAAACCGCCGATCAATGGGGAGACGATATCCGTTAACGCACCCAGTGACTGGGCCGAGCCAATAACGACGCCTTGGCGGCTTGCCGTTACGTGGACGGATAGAGCCGCAAGGTAAGTCGGCTTTGCCATTGCATCGCCTGCGCTCACACAAAGCACCGCCAATGCGAGAAGCGGGATGGTTGTAGCCAGGCTTGCGATGAGAAAGCCGGAGCAGATCAATCCAAATATCAAGAGGATGAGCTGGCGTTCGGAAAACCGCCCGCCAAGCCACCCCAAGACAAAGAGTTGAACCAAAATGTTGATTACGCCATCGGCAGCAACGATGTAGCTAAGATGCTGTGGGCCGAAAGCCTGTCCGTTCCAGGTAAACGTTTCCGCGAGAAAGATCGGCATTTGCGAGCTGTAAATGCCGTATGACAGAAAATGGCATAACATCACTATAATAAGGATGCGTATAACCGGAGATGAAACAATCGCGCGAAACGATGTTTTCTCGCGTTCGTATGATCCGGATTGCGTTGTTGAAGCCTGATCGGCCTTCAACGCAAACAAAGAAATGATCATAGCAACTATTGAGAGGAAAAAAGCTGCAAAGATTGGCAGCGTAAGCGAGGCGTTAGAAAGAAGACCGGACAGGCCAGCTCCAGTAACACCGCCCAAACCGACGCCTCCAGTCAGGATACTGATGGCTTGCCTGCGATTCTCAGGTGCGGTGTGGTCAGCGACATACCCGACCGCGGCTGAGAAATTACCGCCGGTCAACCCAAAGAGCGCACGCGCCACTATCACCACGAACACATTTGGAGCGACCGCCAGAAGGAAGAAACTTCCTGCTGCCATTGCCTGGCATGCAAACAGAACCCGTTTCCGGCCAAACCGATCCGACAACTGACCAAGGATAGGTGCGGCGATAAAATGAGAGAAAGCTTCCGTAGCGATAACGACGCCGAAGATCAGCGGAGTTGCCCCCATCTCTTTGAGGTAGAATGGCAGGATGGGCAACACCGAAGCCATTCCGGCAGAATAAATACAAACGACCAGAAAGAGTGGCACCAAGATGCGCCAGTTCCGACGCAAGGCCGCACTGGAAACCGATTTCGAGTAGGCAGCTTCAGTCATCTTCACTTTGCCCCCTGTATGAGGTCGAAAATAGCTCGCAACGTGCTGCTGTTCTTCGGCCATGCGGCGTCAAAGTCAGGGAAAGGAGCTTTCCCGCAACTGATATTCAGATCGGTCGGGTTTATAAATTGCAACATTTCGTCCCCGATCTCGACGATAAGCGGAAATTCGCCATTCGTGCTGTAGTGGGCACAGAATGCGCGAGTCTTTGCTGCGTGGCTGAGTGCTGCCGCGGTCACGTTGATCAGGTTCTCACCTTCTCGTGGGGCCTGCAGATCGATCTCGCCTAAGATTGGCTCAATCCCCATCACTGCTACGATTGCCGCCCTCATTGGCAATCTCCTTTGATGGGAGGCAAACCTACCTCCATGAGATAGATCTCAATTTCGTTGGTTCGATCAGCGGCAAAGATTGCGCCTACATATCCGTCCGGGCGGATCAGGATATAGTCGCCAGGATTCATTGCATATGCGTCTTTGAAATGCCCCCACTCGTCAGAGAGTTCCCCGCAAGGCCCGATCCGGTGAATATGCAAGAATTCGCGCGGTTCAAAGGCTTGCTGCTCGGCTTCGAATGCCAGCAATGTCCAATGAGGGCCCTTGAACAAGCTAAAAAGACGGACAACCTGCCCTCCAGCGCCTCGCAACGGTGCATCGGGAGCGCGTTCACCGGCCGGCAATTGAGATCGAGCCGCGGTGCAGTCCAAAGAGAGCGGCGACAACGGATAGCCGATATTGAGTTGGCGAACCTCACGACCACGCCGCATTTCTCCTACCTTTTGGGCTTCCAGCAACCTGGTCGAGAGCCCAAGCATGGCTTCGGCAACCGGACGCCGCTCGGCTTCGTAACTATAGAGCAACCGGTCAGGCGCGCCACGCATGACAGCAGCAAGCTTCCACCCGAGATTATAAGCATCCTGTACGCTGGTATTCAGACCCTGACCTCCCGTCGGAGGGTGGACATGAGCAGCATCACCAACCAGAAAGATGCGCCCCAGTTGGTAGCTGTCCGCTAGGCGGGCATTCATCTCATAGTCGGATGCCCAGTGAACAGAGTGTACAATGATGTCGGACCGACCTGTGCGATCCGTCAGGAAAGCGCTCAGCCCGTGCGCGGAGAGATCAACCTGCGTGTCATTCGCGACAGGTCCTTGAATCTGGAACAAATCCGTACCGGCGAGCGGACCGATCCATACTTGCCGGCTCATGTCTCCGCCTCTGGCGAAGCGATGTGCGACCTCACATGAGAGCCCGGAAAGCATTACATCCGCGACAATTGCCCGAGCATCGAGTGTCTTACCTGCGAAATTGATCCCAAGAGAGCGTCTGACAAAGCTTTTCCCACCGTCGGCGCCAATCAACCAGCGTACCCGAACGATCTCTTCGTATTCGGGATGGCCGATACGTGCAGTAACTCCATCCCTATCCTGCTCAAAGCCTTTCAATTCTTGGCTGAACTCTACTCGGCCGCCCAGTTCAGTCAGCCGCGCACGTAAAATGCGTTCAGTCACGTATTGCGGAACCATGAGCGCCAGATGGTAGGGCTCTGCCGGTGTGGGTTGGATGATCTCCGCCATATCAGTATCGGTGTAGCTTCCGTCATCCCGATATGTCCGCTGTCGTGGATACATACCACCCGCGGCCACGGCTTTGTCAAGAACACCCAGATCCTCGAAAATTTCTTGGGTTCTGGGTTGTATCCCCTTGCCGCGTGAACCGTGGAAGGGCGCTTCCAATCTATCAATCAATCGGAAAGAAACACCGCGGCGCGCAAGCTCGAGTGCGAGCGTTAGGCCAGCCGCTCCCGCTCCGCAAATGAGTACATCTGCAGCGAAATCATTTGTCATTTCTGCCTCCATGTGTGTATTATGCACATAATAGGAGTCAAATGTAATGTCAATAAATAATGTGCAAAATACACATACATCAGTAATGATGCGAGATCTGCATGGGTCTTTGATCGAGATTGTCAGTGCGATGAATCGTCCGCAGCGAGACGATGAACTGGTACGTGAGGCCGGCATTTCACTGGACCGCGCCCTGTTTCGGCTCCTCGTCGCTGTCGAACGAATGGGGCCTATCGGTGTCGTCGAACTCGCGGAGCGGGTCGGGCTGGACTATACGACCGTAAGCCGCCAGGTCGCCAAACTTGACGGCCTGGGCCTTGTCGCTCGCAGAGGCAGTACTGCCGACCGCAGAGTTCGCGAAGCGATTATAACACCTGAGGGAAAACTCATGACTGACAAAATCGATGCAGCGCGCGAGCGGATGAGTCGGGCGATCTTCGATAAATGGGACGAAAAAGACATTGCCGACCTAGTGCGATTGATGCGCCGGTTTGCTAACGCATTCAAACAGGATCGTAATGATGTACCTAAGACTGAATAGAGAGACCGGCGCTTATTCAATCTTTGAATCTTAAGAGATAGAGTATAACCGCCCGTCTCATAGTTGCCAGCCATCTACCGAGGTGCATATAGAGCCAGATCAAGGTTATCCTTAACCGTTTTTTCATAATACCCTATAGCGGGAGAAGCCGGAGAGACCAATTGGCTGAACGGTTTCTTCTTCCGCAGAGCTTGTAACAATTATATTTCAACTCTCAAACATAGCCTTCGCGCGCAGCAACAACAACACAGTCTTATCAGCATTCCGACCCGTCTCTGCCGGTATCGCAGGCATTGACGAACACGACTTCCACTTGCCAAACGTCCAAGCCAATATGGCGAGTGCTATTAATGGCCACATATGACGATGCCGCTGCAGCACACGAAGAATCCAATCGTGACGCGTCGTCATTTAGGAGGGCGACACTTGCTGTTCGCCATCCCCCACCTTTCCCACTAACTCTAAACGATCTGCCGGAATAGCGCTTAAGCGCTAAGAACGGGATGCAACCGCAATCAGTCCGGCAACCTGACGACGAGCTCCAGCTCCACCTGAAGCTCTGGGGCGGCGAGCGCGGAAACTCCGACCCCAGTTATACAAGGCTGCGCTCCATCAAACGTATGAAGCAATGGTGGCATCAGCGCTTCAAGGCGTTCTGGCGTCAGATCAACCACGTAAACGCGGGCGACCACAATGTTCTCCGGAGTAGCGCCGATGGACTTCAGAGCGGTTCGAGCGTTCGCACTAACAATTGCCATCTGTTCACCCAGATTCGCCGGGACAGGTTCGCCGCTGGCTCTCCACGCCACCTGACCAGATATGTAGGCCATGCGTCCCGGTTCGACCACAGAGATCTGGGAATATCCAATTGCGCTGGTATCCGGCAATTCAGGCGGGTTCAAGCGGATGATTGCCTGCTTCATATGAGATCCTTTTCTCCGGTTTCTATTAAGAATGTGGCCAAGGCGTGTGCTGGTGCTTTAGAGCACCTGAATTTACCCCGTTTTATTTTCGCCTCACTATCTCGCTCAGGCGTTATTTTATTCGAAGAATATCTTCTTTGGATGTTGTAAAACCCATTGATGTATTTGAAAAGTGCTCTGGTTAGCCTAGAAAACCAACACCTACATCAGATACTACCTAGCGATGAGTGAACCCGCTTGTAAGTGCAATACGAACGGCTTCACGTCTAAAATTGTTAGTATCCAGGGCCCCATACCCCCCCTCACTAATCCACAATTAATCTACTCAAGATGGCGGAAGCAATCCGTGACAAGCCCAGCTAGAGCGTGTCGCATTTAATCATATCCACCGCGCCTGCTCTATCTCTTTGTTTTTATGCATATTGTTGTCGGAAAATCGGCGTCTCTTATCCGAGACATGCTTTAGCAACCTTCTTGGCTAATTCTCCGGTTTCAAAATCAGCCCGGTTACTCAGAACGATGACAGCTTGTCTTGAGTTCGACGAAATCAATAAAGACGACCGAAACCCTGCCCAGCCCCCGTCATGGCCAATTATATGCTGTCCGTTTTCATATTCATGAATAAAACCAGCACCATAATTAAGAGCACTACCATCATCAAAGGTACCGCATTTCATGAGACCCGGCAAAATATCCGCAAAAACAATAGGTGACATCAGCTCCTTAACCCAGAGCCCGAGATCGTTAAGGTTAGAGTAAATCTGTCCATCACCGGTCATATCCCAGAGTGGGTTGACCTCAGTGTTCATTGTTAGTCCGTTATCGATGTTGTCGTAAGACTGAGCCAAGTCAGGAAAATCAGGGGGCATCCGGTCTACAAGACGAGTTGTCTTCATCCCTAACGGCGCAAAAATATTCTCATGCATGAATTGCGCTGTAGTAAGGCCGGTAACACGCTCAACAACTGCCGACAACAGAACATAACCGGAGTTCGAATAGCTAAATTCCTGACCCGGCATTGGTGCAGGAGGTTGCTGACTCAAAATTTCAAGAGTTTGTTGCATTCCGAGACGATCAGTGGAGTGCAGTCCTTTTTGTGCAAACAGCTCCATATAGTCTGGTAAAGCTGATGTGTGATGCATGAGATGCCGCAAACGAACATTAGGTGCGGCATTGCGCATTTCAGGAATTAGATCACCTAATAAATCCTCATAAGAAACTTTATGTTCCCGCGTGAGAATTCCTACACACAATGCGGTAAACATCTTCGATACTGAGGCTATGTCAAAATTGGTATGCGCATTGATCATCGCTCCGCCTATGCGGGCGCGTCCGTGTGTAAAATATTGGGGAGCCTGTTGATCAGACCAGAATCCGGCAGCAAAACCCGGACCATTTTCGTCTATATCAGCAACCAAGTCAGCGAAGAAATCTACCGGAAAGCCATTATTCATAATACTTGACCTTTTTAATACACTTTTAGCTGGACATTTTAAAAGCGTGTTATAATGACAACTTATGAAATTGACAGGACAAAATCAGGTTGGTGGATTGAGTGCGCAGCGGATGCTGACGCGACGATATTTTATGCTTGCTACAACTGCGTCTGTGCTGGCAAATCCGGGCGCAGCTCATGCTGCGACTATAGACACGCCATTTGGTTCTGTTGCCCTGCCTGCAAGTCCAACCCGTATCGTGACGCTGGATAGTGCAGGTGCTATTGCGCTCAATCACGGTCTTGTTCCGGTTGGAACCACCGCACTTAGCGATATATCCATGAGCCCAGCGGCCAGAGAGCTCGCGAAAAACATCCCTCTTGTCGGGCAGACAACCTATGACGGACAAATCCGTTATGAGAAAATTCTTGCTCTGCGTCCTGATCTCATAGTGGGGATGATAAGAAGCGGCTCTGACTATTCAGCCATGTATCGCAAGTTGAGTACAATAGCGCCTACGATTTTGCTGCGAGCGGAAGGTGCGGGCAAACTTCTTGATGTCAGCTTTCAGCTAGCTGTCGCAATGGGTCTTGAACCGCAAATTACTGAAGCGAAAAACGGTTACGAAAAGCGTTGCCGTGCGATGCGCGATCGCTGGAGCCCTATTTTAAATCGTAAAATTTTTGCTGTTGTCTCCGGCAGGGACCGCCAGATTGTAGTCTATGCACCCAATTCATGGTCCGGCCGAGTTTTAAGCGATATCGGAGCCCGCCTTCCTGCTTTTACCCATAATGCCGAGCGCAATGGCGTAACACTTTCCTATGAGGAAATAGGAGCCTTAGCTGATGTTGGCGGCATTCTTTATCCGGCACTGGACGATGAACCTGCACCGGAAATTGCAGATTTCTGGAATTTCACCGGTTTTCGAGACCTGCCGGCAGTGAAAGCTGAAAACATGCTTGGCCTGAAAAATCTATGGCCTGAAACTTATCCAGACGCCCTTGTTTTTTTGGATGCAATGGAAGGGCTGTTCCAACATATGGAAGATCAATCCTGACATGACAGAGATCCGTCGTTTTCCTATTACGCTACGTAAACTGACAGTATTGGCGGTAGAAGATATCGCGCCGCGTTTGCGTAAAATTTCTCTGGGTGGCCCTGAATTGTCAGCATTTACAAATGAGGCAGGCACACAAGGTGAGTTTATCAGTCTGGGGCCCGATGATCATGTGAAGATTTTCTTTCCGGATGCAGCTTCCAATATTCTGACCTTACCAACACAGGAAACAGGTCGTTTGCGATGGCCGCGGGATCCTTCTGCTATTTCCAGAGAATATACGCCACGCCTTTATGATCCTGAAAGCGGCAAACTCGATCTCGAATTTGTTTTGCACGATCACGGCATTGCAGGACAATGGGCAGCTGAAACCAAGGTGGGTGACCAAATTCATATTGCTGGCCCTAAAGCTTCAATGCTGATGCCTGTTGCAGCTCGCGCTATCCTTTTTGGCGATGAAACTGCTATTCCGGCAATTGCCAATTGGCTGGCCATGCGTCCGGCATCCATGCATATTAAGGCTTTCATTTTCAGCGATGATCCAGATATGCAACAGCTTTTGCGTCAATCTGAAAATGTTGAATTAAATTGGCTTGAGCAGGCTCCTAATACCGCAGAAGCTTTTATCGATCTTATAAAACCGCTTGCACTATCGGCAGATGACTTCCTCTGGGGTGCGTGCGAACGAAGCTCCGCAGACGTATTGCGCAGTGCAGTCAAATCGCTGAATCTGCCATCAGAGCGGTGTGATATCAGCAATTACTGGACACGCGGTCAAATATCCGAGGAATGAAAAAGGTAAATTCAGCAGTGCTGATTTATCCTATCGCCGCTTTGCTCATTTTCAGCATTGCGAGCCTTTTGATCGGTGCTAAATCAATCCCTCCGAATGAGCTTTGGGATGCGTTCCTCGGCAGAGCGAACCCAGAAGCGACAATGATCTTATCCTTACGTCTGCCGCGCACCATAATGGCAATTCTCATTGGGCTTGGTCTTGGTCTTGCCGGAGCGCTTATGCAAGCGCTGACACGCAACCCTATAGCCGACCCGGGCTTGCTTGGCGTTAATGCAGGTGCAGCGCTTGCCATTGTTCTTGGCATTGCCGTCGGCGGGTTGCACTCTCCTTACGCAACAGTTGTAATGGCATTTGCAGGCGCAATGGCCGCAGCACTAGGCGTACAATTTCTCGGTAGCCGGTCAGGTGCTACGCCATTGCGGCTGACTTTGGCGGGCATTGCTCTCAGCTCTGTATTAGGCGGCATTACTTCGGCTGTTTTATTTCGGGATCCCGAATTATTTCGCCGGACATTAGGTTGGGGTGCCGGTTCTCTTGTCATTACAGACACGACAATCCTCTATACCGTAGCCCCTGTTCTTCTGCTTGGTGCGTTCATAGCAATCATCGTCGCAAGATCGCTCGACAGTGTCGTGCTGGGTGATGATATGGCGAAAGCAATGGGGGGCAATCTTGGCCGGACACGGCTGCTGACATTAATCGCGTTAACCGCTCTTTCAGGCGCGGCAACGGCGGCTGCCGGTCCCATTGCATTCATCGGACTGATGGTGCCCCATGCTGTACGCTATTTAACCGGCCCCAATATACGCTTATTGCTCTTAGGCAGCGCTCTTTCAGGCCCAGTCCTCCTCATTGCCGCCGATATTATTGCAAGAGTAGTATTACGTGAAGGCGAGTTGCCGGTTGGCCTTGTCACCTCGGCGATGGGTGCCCCGATCCTGATTATTCTGGCGCGGCGCGGCGGCAGGCTGAACTCATGAGAAATAGTTTTCAGCCCGTTAAACAAATATACCGTGCTTATCTGACCGGCATCTTATTATTCGCCGCGACTCTTGTCATTTTTATCAGCGTCTTATGCCTTGGTGATTTCCCGATAACACCCCGTGAAGTGCTGTCGGCCTTGCTGGGCAAAGGTGATGAAACCATAGCAATGGTTGTTCGGGAATGGCGGTTGCCCCGTGCGGGTCTCGCTGTACTGATCGGGGCTGCACTGGGACTGTCAGGTGCCATTTTCCAATCCTTATTGCGCAATCCGTTAGGTAGCCCTGATATTATCGGCTTTGATGCCGGTGCCTATGCCGGAGCGATGTTGCTTCTCCTGACCGGCGGCGGTTTTATTGCAACCGCTACAGGTGCTCTTGCGGGCGGCATGATTGCTGCAATCCTTGTCTATAGTCTTGCATGGAAAAACGGTGTGCAGGGCTTTCGCCTGATATTAATCGGCATTGGCATCGGCCAGTTGCTTTTTGCTTTCAGTCAATGGCTGTTATTACAAACAGAACCTGAAACAGCCGTGGCGGTTTCTGTGTGGGGCACAGGCTCGCTCAGCGGCGTAGAAATGCGGCAATTGATTGCTGCGGCTCTTATTTTTTCTATGTTAATTCCGGCATCACTATTACTCACCCGCGCGCTCAGACAGCTGGAACTCGGTGATGAACTGGCACAAGCAAGCGGGTTATCGGTTGAACGAACACGGCGTCTGCTGATCTTTGCCGGTGTTTCATTATCGGCTATGGCAACGGCGATTGTCGGGCCAATCGCCTTTATCGCACTGGTTGCGCCACAACTGGCGAGTAAACTGGCTTCCAGCGCCGGTACAGCGCCTTTGCTGGCAGCGTTAACCGGTGCAGCTTTATTATCTGCTTCGGACATGATTGCTCAACATGGCTTGGGACAGACACAGGTACCAGTCGGTGTTGTCACGCTTTGTTTTGGCGGCATTTGGTTTGTCTGGTTATTGGCAAGGAAAACCACGCAATGGTAATGAAAGCACGCTTACGCACGGATAAATTATGGGTCTCATATAATGACCATACTGTGCTCAAGGGGATTGATGCTGCCATACCGGACGGGCACTTTACCGCGATCATCGGGGCAAATGGTTGCGGCAAGTCTTCACTCTTAAAGAGTATTATTAATCTCATACGCCCCGCAGCGGGTAGCGTTACATTCGACGGGTGCAGTATTACAAATATGCGTCCGTCAGAACTGGCTCGAAACGTAGCCATGCTGCCGCAAGCTCCCATCGCACCGGAAGGTATTACTGTTGCGGAACTGGTAGCTCGCGGGCGCTTTGCCTGGCAGTCATTCTTCCCCCGCTATAGCCTGAAAGATCATGAGGCCGTTGCCACTGCTCTGTCAGCGACACGTCTGGAAGGCCTTGCCGACAAGCTACTATCCGAACTCTCCGGCGGGCAGCGGCAAAGAGCATGGATTGCAATGGTTTTGGCTCAGGATACGCAGATCATCCTGTTGGATGAGCCAACCAGCTTTCTGGATTTGTCGCATCAGGTTGAGTTGATGCAATTACTTGTCAGATTGCGAAAACAAGGCAAAACCATTGTGGCAGTTTTGCATGATATTAATCAAGCGTGCCGTTATGCTGATAATTTGATTGCGCTTGCTGATGGCAGGGTAATAGCGGCGGGCGCGCCCGGCGAGATACTTTCCCCTGCCCTTGTGGAAGAGGTTTTCGGCCTTAAAGTTATGGTTGCGTCTGACCCCGTATCCGGCACACCAATGGCCGTGGCACTATAGAATATGCCTTTAAAAAGGGCAGCTTGACTTGCCCCCGCCAGTCAAGCTGCAATGATGGCCGTTGTTGTTTTAGAGCGTGCCGCGTTTAATTGTATCCACTGCGCTCGCTCTAATATCTTTTGATTGTCGCATTATCACCGCAGTCAAATTGATTCAACTTGACTGCGGAATGCTCTAGAAAGTTGATGAAACGGTTAACTGCATTGTGCGACCATAACCATAACCGCATGTCCAGTTGCTACCACAACCGCTGACATATTTTTTATCAAACAGGTTGCTGACCGAGAAATTCAGCTTTGCACCATCGTGCAACTTGCTTAACGGTGCTGACAAACGAAAGTCCACCAATGTGTAACCCGGTATTTTGATGCCAGCATAACCCGATGGTGTTTCAACGTCACCGCCACGGCTTGAACCGGTATAGCGCACGCCTGAACCAATTTTCCATCCTTCTAGAAGGCTATTCTGGACAGTATAATCCACCCACAAGCTGGCTTGATGGCGCGGGGAATAGATGAGCTGCTGATTCAACTCCTCAAGGATTTCACTGCTTGTGATCTTGGTATCCACATAAGAATAGCCCGCTGTCACGCCCCATCCATTAGACAGATCAGCTTTCAACTCCGTTTCAAAACCACGCGAACGAACTTCACCCGTTTGAACCTGATATGGCCAGCCATTAATTGTATCATCGGTCAAACGATTGGTCTGGCGCGTATCAAAAAGTGCAGCACTCCAAAGCAGATCATCGGATGGTGCATAACGGACACCAACCTCAAATTGCTTACCCCGCATTGGTTTAAAGACATCACCTTCAAAGTCGGCACCAACGACCGGCTGAAACGATGTTCCGTAATTCAGATAAGGTGCAACGCCGTTATCAAACAGATAAAGCAAGCCCAGCCTTCCGCTTAGGGCACTGTTATTCTGGTCAATGGTTTCACTTCCGCGCCGCTTTTCATTATCTGCATGGGCTTTTGTCCAGTCGTGGCGTAAGCCAGCGAGGAACCGCCAGTTACCAAATTCAGCCTGATCCTGAACATAAAGACCCAACTGATCCAATTTGGAATCCGTGTGACTTAATAATTCAAAATTACCGATCCCGCCCTGACCATAGACAGGATTGAATAAATCTAAAGATGGTGCATCACCTGATAGTCGCGTGGCATTAAACTTACTGGAAGCATAGTCGACGCCCGCGATAAACCGGTGTCGTGTTTCTCCGATATCAGTATCCCAATTGAAGGATGTATCACTCACCAGATTGTTAGCAGTGCCGGTTGCTTTGACGGCATAGCGCTCCATCGTACGCCAGTCCCAGTCAGCCGGATTATCAAACCATAAGTCAGTTTGTATCATTTCCAGATCTGTTTTGACTTGCGACCAACGAAGAGCATGACGCAGAGTCAGGTCATTACCTAGCGGTGTTTCATATTCATAACCGACAATAGTCTGATCCCGGTCATAGCTATTAAAATCAGGGTCACCGGTAAAAAGCTTACGCGAAATATCGCCATTAGGATTGCTCCATAATGTTCCGTATGCTGGCAGCCATGTATATTCAATACCGCCGCGGTCACGCTGCCATTGAGCGTGTAATGTCAGCTTACCTTCACCGACGTCAAAAGCGATGGAAGGCGCAATCAATGTGCGTTTACGATCACCTTCAGAAATACGTGCACCTGTCTCACCAAGCTTGGCAATGATACGGAAATCAATGCCCTCAGTCAGCGGGCCAGTCCAGTCATAGCCTATACTACCCTTACCAAAGCCATCCACACCGGCCTGAGCAGTTGAAGACTGCTCAGAGCTTGGCCTCTTGGAAAGCTGGTTAATCATACCGCCGGGAGGAAGCTGGCCGTAAAGCGAAGAGGACGGCCCTTTAAGAATTTCAACCCTTTCCAGAGTGAACGGGTCGATCTGCGGAATTGTCCAATTATTACCGCTGCCAAGGCTGGCTCCGGCCTGATAGGCCATTCCGTCGAGCCAGGTTGCATTCTCAGTATTAAAGCCGCGAATTGAAATAGAGTCGAAACGTGAATCCACGCCATCAGCTTCAACTGTCACACCAGGTGTATAGCGCAAAGTTTCAGAAAGGCGAGACGCGGTATGGCTTTCAATCTCTTCCCGTCCAATCACATTAACTGATTGCGGGATTTCCAGCAAAGACGTGCCGGATTTGGTTGCAGTTGCTGTTAAGCCTGCCAGGTAGCCATCGAATGCACCACGCGCCTCCTGATAACCGCCGCTGACCGTAATTGTATCCAGTAACACTGCCCCCTCAGCCGGTGCATTTGTATCCTGTGCAGATGCGCCCTCGATAACAACGGACCGGCTACCGGAAAACCTATATTGAAGTCCTGTACCGACAAGCAGCCCCTTCAATGCATCTTCAGGTGCAAGATTGCCTTTTACAGGAGACGATTGTTTGTTTGCAGACAATGAGGTCGGGGCAAAAATTTCAATCTGTGTCTGGCGTGAAAATGCGATTAATGCAGCAGACAAAGGCTGTGCGGGAATATTGATACTGGCATTAATTGGTGCCTGTATTTGAGCATGAACAGAGCCTGTAGCAGTGACACTAAAGAAGGCTGTGCTTGCGAGCAAAACTGACAGCACCGGATTCAGGCAGCTCATTGTTGCGCTTTTTGTTTTCTTCATTCCCACAATTCCGTTTCATCTTACACAGAAGCGGACATGGATCACGCCTCCTAATAAATAAGACGTGCGAAGTGGCAAAAGTAATTAGTCGTTCGGAATGTTTTTAGGATAATTATTTTGACGTAATGCCCACGAACAGATCTGTGGCTCTATAGATCTGCAGCCCGAGACTGGCTGCTATAATATCCAGTGCTTCGTCAGTCCGTCTGGCATCAAAGACTGCAGTGACGCGTTGTTTACCTGCTGACGCACTGAAGAGCTGGATGCGGCCATTCCGGTAACGCTGAATTTCAGCCAGCACCTCGTCCAGCGGGGTATCTTTGAAGATGAGCTGATCTTGCCGCCAAGCCTGCACAGTCTCCAGATCAACAGGCTGGACGGGTGATAAACTGTGCTTGTCATAATGAACCATTTCACCTTTCGTCACCTTTGCAGCCTGATTGGACGGCGTACTGACTTCAACCGTATTTTCTGTAACAGCAACTGTTACGCCATTTTCAATCTTGACGTTAAAAGCGGTGCCAAGCACACGTATCTGTCCCTTTTCCGCTTTGACTATAAAGGGACGCTGCTGGTCTTTCGTGACTGAAAAGAAGGCTTCACCCGCAATCAATCTCACTATGCGTTGGTCTTTACTAAAATTGACATCAATCGCACTTGCAGTGCCAAGCTCCACTTCTGAGCCATCTTCCAGCTTTACGATCTGCCTTTTTCCAACACCTGAATTATAATCGGCCATCAAACCGGCCGGTGTGAGCTGCCAGCCTGTAACGGCTATCAATGCAAAGCAGGCAGCAAGCACAACCGTCTTCCATGGTGATAAGCGGGTGCGGTGCGGCAACTCCGTTTTCTGGTAACCGGCATCCCCATGAACGGGTGTGTATTTTTCACCAAGCTGATCCAGCCCACTCCATAGACGTGCAACTTCATTCCAGGCCGTTTGATGATCCGGAGCAGCTTCAAGCCATGTTTTAAAACTATCAAGCTGTGCCTGTGAAACATCATCATCCTGCAACAGCACAAACCACTGAACAGCTTCATCATTGATGCTATCGGGATCAGTTTTTTTCATCAGCAAGCTTATTCAGGTAATTGCTTTATAGGGCCACAGGGATGCAAATTTAAAAATCTGCCTGAGAGTTGAATATGAATTGCATTGTTATTCGGCACGTAGCTCTGTGCATATTGAGAACTCAAAACTATTCACCAACAGAATTAATCTCGTTCATACGATGCCTCAATATACCAAGCGCTTTCACCATGTGAACCATGACCGTATTCTTGGCAATCCCAAGGCGCTCGGATATTTCACTATATCTCAGCCCTTCGAATTTATGGAGTATGAGTACCTCCCGACAACGAGGCGGCAAATCGAGTAATGCAGCATCCAGCAATGCGAGTTCTTCATGTGAAATCATCAGGGCATCTGCGAGAGGTGCGGTATCCTGCATATTATCATGAAGAGCCAGACAGGGATCTATAAATACAGCCCTTCGTTTCTCTCGTCTTTGATGGTCGATTGCCACTGTTACAGCGGTGCGACGTAAATAGCTGCGCAAGTCCCGCACGTCTTCACGCGGCGTACGCAGCAGCCGCAGAAATGCCTCCTGCACAGCATCTGCTGCATAATGGGTGGACAAACCTCGCTGAATAAGGAGACGCTTTAAACGCCCCCGCTCGTCAGCATACAGGCTTGCGATATTTTCCCAACTATACGTCATATGGAAAGATAAAATGTCCTGAATAATGGTGAAACTTTCAATCGAGCACTTATTCAGCCCGATGACAGATCGCTATAGAGAAAGGAAATTTTACCAGCAAGAACATAAGTTTAGACCTATTCTAAGCCTAAACGACGCCTTATTATACTACCCATATAAAATATGAGGAAATTTATCATGTTATATATTGATTTTATTGAGCCTTTGCAAATTCAGCCCGCTACTCAGCACCAGAACACACCATCACAAGTGACATATTTGCGATCGCACATTTCACTGCAACTGTGCCTTTTTAGGCACAGTTTATAAACTCAGGCAAGTCGTATAGCTGTATCATATAAAATAATAAGATCCGCTATTGCCAAGTATTTAACCATGTCAATATTTTCAAAACTAGTTTCGATTTATTAGAATATTATTCGACTCCCACAAACTTCCCGACGGGAAACAAGCATATGGCAAAACTGCCCTTTTGCCATGAGTGATAATATTTGAATACAAAAATAGCTACGACAGCAATGGAGCCGGGATTGCAGTACGAATATCTTCTTACCGGCCGCCGTTACCTTCAGCCCTAAGCCTTTAAATTCATCATCCCAATGAAAAGTATCCTTCTCACCGGGCATGATTTTATTGACACTGCGCTTCGTTAATTTCATCGCCTTCACCATGATTGCTAGCAATCAAATAGCAATCAGGAATCATCCGTAATTGTTAGGGATACTATAAATCGCCTTGTAGCGTGAATTGGCAAGCCCACAGCAAAGTTCTCTTGAGAGGTAGCTGCATGGTACCCACCACCTACATTTCGGCCATTACAGTGTTTTTTGTCATACCCTAAAAGCCAAGAACCATTAGCACGATGATACAGTGCCGAGACGATTCTTTAGCCCCCGAAATAGCGTCGTCTGCAGTAGAATAGCGTTGCCTTTTCATCGTTCTCACGAATATTGATGACCCGCCCGAAGAAGACGCGGTGCGTCGCCTGTTCAATGGCATTGGTGAGCTCGCATTCGAAGCTTACCGATGCGTCGGCCAGTACCGGCACACCCGTGAGGCCTTTCCCCCATTCGCCAAACACAAACCGATCCGCAACTGGCGTCTTGCCGCCAAAAACATCCGAGATCTCCTCCTGACCCGGCGTCAACGTGTTCACGCAGAAGTGGCGCGCGTTGTCAAAAGCATGAAAACACGAGCTTGTCCGATTGATGCAGACAAGAAGCGTTGCCGGAGTGTCGCTGACGCTGCAGACCGCCGAGGCGGTAAAACCGTAGCGCTTGCCGCCAAAAACAGTGGTGACGACGCTTACGGCTGAGCCGAGCCGCGACATGCCATTGCGGAATGCCGCCCTGTCCACGATTTCCAGAGGTTGGTCAAATATATCCATTCGCTTCCCTTAGCGGGTTAAAGAGTGGGAGGTGGCCGCTAGAGCGGTTTGCGTCCAGATTGGATCATAGCGCTCGCTCTAGATTCTTTATTTGGTCGCATTATCACGGGCGTCAAGTTGATCCAACTTGACTGTGAAATGCTCTAACGGCCAACTCCGGAGTGCAGATTTCGTGAAATCGCATATTTATTACTGAACGCGAAACATTGTTTGCAGCACTAGAGCGCCGTGTGCCAGATTTGGTACACAGAGGTCGCTCTAACACTTTAAAATCAGAGCATAATTTCACCTTAAACTGATCCGAGTTTAAGGAATTATGCTCTAGGCAGTGAGTTCTCTGCGGACGATTTCTGCGCCCGCGCTCAAGGCCTGAAGCTTACCCATAGCGATGGGCCGGGAGAGCGGAGCCATGCCGCAATTGGTGCAAGGATAAAGCTTGTCAGCATCAACAAATTGAAGCGCTTTTCGAAGCGTTTGAGCAACTTCCTCAGGCGTCTCAATGGTATTGGATGCCACGTCGATGGCGCCGACCATCACCTTCTTGCCGCGGATAAGCTCGATCAGATCCATCGGGACGTGGGAGTTCTTACATTCCAGCGAGATCATGCCGATGCTGGATTGCTGCAGTTTGGGGAATGATTCCTCGTATTGCCGCCACTCTGAACCAAGCGTACTCTTCCAATCCGTATTGGCTTTAATGCCGTAGCCGTAGCAAATATGCACGGCAGTCTCACATTTGAGACCTTCGATTGCGCGCTCCAGCGTAGCGACGCCCCAATCATTCACCTCATCAAAGAAAACGTTAAAGGCAGGCTCGTCGAACTGGATGATGTCGACACCAGCAGCCTCCAGCTCTCTGGCTTCCTCATTAAGGATTTTGGCGAATTCCCAAGCCAGCTTTTCGCGGCTCTTGTAGTGGGCATCATAGAGAGTATCGATCATGGTCATGGGACCCGGCAGGGCCCATTTGATCGGCTGCGTGGTATGCTGACGCAAAAATCTGGCGTCCTCGACGAAAACCGGTTTCTGGCGCGACACAGCCCCGACGACGGTCGGCACGCTCGCATCATAGCGGTTGCGGATTCGTACGGTCTCACGCTTCTCGAAATCCACGCCGTCGAGATGCTCAATGAAAGTCGTCACGAAATGCTGACGTGTCTGTTCACCATCGCTGACGATATCAATACCTGCATGTTGCTGGTCGGCCAGTGACAGCCGCAAGGCGTCCCGCTTGCCTTCCAGTAATTCCTCGTTCTGCAGTTTCCATGGCGACCAAAGTTTTTCAGGCTGAGCGAGCCAAGAGGGTTTAGGCAGGCTGCCTGCGGTCGATGTAGGGAGAAGTGTTTTCAAGATAGGTGACCTCTGTTTCGTTGCAGTCAGGCGACGTCGTAAGTAGACCATTGGTCGAGAACGGTCCGGTATGGCTTGATGAAGTTTTCTTCGGTGAATTTGCCCTGCTCCACAGCCAACCGGCTGCGCTCTTCGCGATCGTAGACAATACGTGTCAGCGAATAATCCCCGTGCTTCAAGTTCGGCCGGTAAACCGCGCCTGCAGCAGCGTTGGCATTGTAGATTTCAGGCCGATAAATCCTCTGAAACGTCTCCATCGTACTGATGGTGCTGATCAGCTCGAGGTTGGAATAATCGCCAAGCAGGTCACCGATAAAATAGAAAGCCAAAGGCGCAACGCTGCCTGCCGGCATGAAATAGCGAACCTGCATCCCCATTTTTGCGAAATACTGATCTGTCGACGAGGATTCGCTCTGCTGGTATTCGGTGCCCATTATGGGATGATGATTATCAGTGCGATGGTAAGTTTTGCTGGTCGAAGCACTGATGCAGATGACGGGTGCTTTGCCGAAGTGGGATGCATATGTCTCTGAGCGCAGGAAAGATTTGAAAAGTTTTCCATGCAGATCGCCGAAATTGGCCGGAATGCTGAATATGGACTGGTTCTGATTGTGCTCGGGAAGAACAATACTGAAGTCGTAATCACGCACATAGGACGAGAAGTTGTTTCCGACGATACCGTCGATGCGCTCATTGGTTTTCTGGTCAACAATGGTTGTCTTGAGGATTTCAATCAGCGGAAATTCATCGCCAGCAATCCCCAACGTGACGGAAATAATGTCCAGCTCGACCGAATAGCGATCACCTTGGGGGTTATCCCAATGCGCCAAGGCATTGAACCGGTTGTCGATCATCCGCAAAGTGTTGCAGAGATTCTCACGACGACGATCGCCTCTGGCCAGATTGGCAAAATTGGTGGTGATGCGCGTATTCTCCGAGGGAAGATAATCCTCGTTAAACGGAACGCTCTTGATAGCGAAATTGAAGTTCTGCGACATATTCTGCCCCAATGGAGTTGGGGGGCATGGGTCTGCGGACACATAGCAGTACAGGCCGCGCTGCGGCCTCCGCTACGGCACACAGGGACACCCCGCCCGTGGACGTTCTTTCGCCAAGGCAGGTCTCCTGGCTCACGGGTCATCGCTTCCGTCCGTCTTCCCGGGTTAAATCCCAGTGACATGCTGGACGTCAGCTCGCCGCTTACAGTTGCGGGGGCAGCGCCGGCTTTTCCGCATAATACGGAGCACCGGCTTCCCTCTTAGCTCCGGCACGCTGCAGACAACGACCGGAGAACCTAGGCATCTCTACCTAGCTGCAATCGCAACGAAGTGTCAAGCGCATATAAAGATATTTTTATATCTCCAAGTCTCAAAGTGTGGACGCACCTGCGCGAGCGAAGAACATTCAAGGCTGAATCATTGCAAGCTAAAACGACGTCAGGAGAAAAGCAGACAGCCCGCACTAAGCAACACCAGTTTGGCAATGCCTTATGATCCACCGCAGCCGCTATCCACCCGATGCAATTACTCAGGCTGTCTTGCTGTAATATCGATTTCCGCTGTGATTGATTTGTTCGTACAGAATGAGAGGGATAGATTATCCTTCGCCTCAATTATGACGGCATCACAAAACTTGCATAGCCATCGCCGATGGTCTTGTTAAGAAACCGCGCATATTGATCATAGACCTGATCTGCGGCCGTTATTCGCCCAAAAACAGGCGCTTCAAAAACCCTTATCGGGATGAGTGCCAGAGGCACGGATACCGGCGTCAGTTGTGCACCCTGCCCTGCACGCAAAGTCGTGAGAATACCATACATTTCACCCGCGATACTCGGGCGCGAAAGCACCGCCATGCGGTATTGTCCGGACGTATTGGTCACAAGATAGACATGACCTGAGAGATGCGGAACGGAGACACATCCGTGCTGCGAAAATGACGCGTCGGTACGCTCGCGTTCTTCAAATTTCAGATGTGTGTTTCCGGCATCCCAGACGATGTCCGTGCAATAAGCAAAAATATCGCTGCTATTACCAAAAGAAGGACGAAGCGTGAGAAATGTTCCCTCAAGCCAGGAAACGGCAGCGCGTGAATAGGCACCAAGTTCTTCCGCCGCATGTCCGTTGGCAGCGGCAGGCTTTGGCTTTTCTGTTTCTGCCTGATCGCGCAGTTCAAATCCCATCGCCTGCTCAAGCCGGATGATCGTCGCAAGCGTGAAAGGCCTGTGCCCTGAGAGCGCTTTTTCAAGTGTAGAGAGGCTGATACGTGCTTCATCAGCCAGATGCTGACGCGAAATCCTGCGGCGCGCGATCTCCTCACGCACACGTTCAGCAACGCGGAGATTCAATTGATCGGACAAAACCGCATCGTGCTGAGACATGAAAACTTCCTGAATCCGTACTTTCCTTCACAATTCCACACATAGGCGGAGCCTGCAAGGTGGCTTGCGGCAAAGTACGGACAAAACTTGGCAAAGCTTACGCTGGCGAGGAAACAGCACTCCGGCGCAAAATGTCTCCAGTTATCCGACAGATACAGGAGCTTACAATGTCGCCTGCCATCAGACACTCTCACAACGACACAAGGGCAATCAGCCTGTCTCAGTTCTGCAAATTCATCTGGTTTGTGAATATGCTGTTACTGCCAATCCTGGCCGTTGTTCTTTCGCTTCTCAACGTAGCTTCCGCCCGTGCTGAACAGCCAGCCTATATAACGCCGAATGCGGTGCAAAGCGGCAGCCTTCTGCTCCAGAGCGGTGAAGCTGGCCAATATATCGAAGCACCACGACTTGCCAGTGATTTCAACATTGATGTCAGTGGCCCCACCGCCCGCGCCCGCCTCAGTCAGGTTTTTGAAAATCCGACCAATGGCTGGGTTGAAGGCCTATACGTATTCCCACTGCCTGAAGACAGTGCGGTCTACTCCCTGAAGATGATCGTTGGCGACAGGGTTATTGTTGCCGATATCAAGGAAAAACAGGCCGCACGCGAAATCTATGAGAAGGCAAAAAGCGAAGGTAAGAAGGCTGCTCTCATCGAGCAACAGCGCCCCAACATCTTCACCAATGCGGTTGCCAACCTTGGGCCGCATGAAAAACTTGTCATTCAGATTGAATATCAGCAGGCCGTTCGCCTGAGCGATAATCGCTTTTCTCTGCGTGTGCCGCTTGTTGTTGCACCGCGCTATAATCCTGAAAACAGAGACCCGATTGTTGAAACCGCAGATATGCAGGGCGGCTGGGGGCAACAGAAAGCAAAACCAGCGCATGGTTCAGACAACGGAGCCATTGAAACACCCCTGATTATGCCGGATGAAGACCGCATTAATCCGGTGACAATCACTGTCAATCTCAAAGCCGGTTTCCCCGCCGCCAATATTAAGAGCCTTTATCATCCTGTCAAAATCAACCAGCATAGCGAACTGGCCTCAACAATTACTCTGGATGGCAAGGCCACGGCTGATCGTGATTTCGTTCTCGAATGGCAGGTTGCTGAATCCGAAATGCCCACTGTCGGCTTGTTTCGCGAACATGTTGGCAATGACAATTATCTGCTGGCTTATGTTACTCCACCGCGTATCAAAAGCCCTGTGAATGAAACACGGGAAATCATCTTTGTTATCGACAATTCCGGCTCGATGGGTGGCACTTCGATCAAGCAAGCCAAAGCCAGTCTCGATTATGCCCTCTCCCGCCTGAAACCCACCGACCATTTCAACGTCATTCGTTTTGATGACACGCTGACCAAGTTTTTCGATGACTCTGTTCCTGCCACAGCGATCAATATTACCAATGCACGCGACTATGTCTCTGCACTTGAAGCGGTTGGCGGCACAGAAATGCTGCCTGCATTACACGCAGCACTCGATGACAGCCACCAAAAGGATGGCTTGCGTCAGATCGTGTTTCTGACCGATGGCGAAATCAGCAATGAACGACAAATGCTTGATGTCATCGCATCCCGCCGCGACCGCTCCCGTCTCTTCATGGTTGGCATCGGCTCGGCGCCCAACACCTATCTGATGAACAAAGCGTCTGAACTTGGCCGTGGCACCTTCACACATATCGGCGCGGTGGAAGAAGTCGACCAGCGCATGCGTGAACTGTTCGATAAACTCGAAAGTCCGGTTGTCACCAATGTAAAAACCAGTTTTTCACAAGAAGGCATCAGCCTGACACCGGGTCTGCTTCCTGATCTTTATCAGGGTGAACCATTGGTGCTCGCTGCACGTACCAAACAGGTCAGCGGTACGATGACAGTTGAAGGCACAGTCGGAAACCGTCCATGGACAGTAACCCTGCCGCTTGATGCAGCCAGTCCGGCGGAGGGTATTTCCAAAATCTGGGCGCGTCGCAAGATCGACGATGCTGAAGTGGACATGAAGCTCGGCAAGATCACCGAGCTGGCAGCTGATACGCGTATCCTCAGTCTCGCATTAGAGCATCATCTGGTGACACGTCTCACAAGTCTTGTTGCCGTCGACCAGACACCGAGCCGTCCAGCAAACACCCCGCTCACCCGCGCCGACATTCCTTTGCAGCTTCCTGCCGGTTGGGACTTTGAGACACTGTTCGGTATTCGTGCAGACCGCAGCGTGCTTGATCATGCCGATGCAAGCAAAGAGCAGATATTTGCTCGAGGCAAGAACCGTGCTGCCGCACCGAATATTCCCGCACCCGTCATGTCACTGCCGCAAACCGCAACTCCGGCAATGCTGAATATGCTTCAGGGATTAAGCATTATGTTCATCGGGTTTCTCATCTTCTGGTTGGCACATCGCAAGGAGAATGCATGATGGGTATTCTTGTTGCAGAAGATACAAAGGCAAAGGAGCGCACTTTGGTGCGCTCCCCTCTCATCCTGCTGTCAATTGCGGTGATGGTCTGTGGTCTTCTACTTCTCAGTCAGGGACTGTGGATCCATGCAAAAGCCTATGCAGCTCAATTCCTGCTTGAGCGTGCCTTCACCCAGAGTATTGCAACAGGTCAAAAGGTTAAACCATGGGCATGGGCGGATACATGGCCGGTAGCGCGTATCGAAGCGCCACGTCTGGCTGCATCAGCAATCGCTCTTAATGGAGCAAGCGGACAGGCTCTCGCTTTTGGGCCCGGTCATCTCCAGAACACACCCAAAGCCGGTGAGACAGGAACGGCAGTTTATGCAGCACATCGCGACACGCATTTTGCTTTTCTTAAAGATATTGAGAAAGGCGATCTTATTCGCATTACCCGCAATGACGGCAAAACCTATACCTATCGTGCCACCCAAATGAGTGTTGCGCGTTGGGATGAGGCGCAGATCGATATTCACGCAGCGGGTTCTCAGTTGGTTCTTGCAACCTGCTATCCCTTTGATGCGGTTACACAAGGGCCGTTTCGTTATCTCGTTTATGCCACTTTAATCCAGTGATTTGAAATTACTGCAGACAAGAAACTTTCATTGGGGATTACGCACGACCCTGACATTTATGTTTCTTGAATGAACAGCCGGATATTAGGAATGGTATTTCACTTCTAATAGTCAGATACCTCCTGCTTAAATTGCGAGAGCTCCGCTTGATATAGCGGGTACAGGAATGGGAAGCCTCACACCCCATATTTCTGTCGATCACAACCAGCTTGTTTCAAGTTCAAGAGCTGGTTTTAAAGAGGTAATGTTGCCGTAACAGTCAACTTCTAAACATCACTCCAATTCAATGCTTCACCTAAAAGCAGGTGACATAGAGATGGAGATGTTCTTTGAAAAGAAAACTATCAAGAAAATTATCTGAAAAACCAGTCGAAATTTTCGTAATATTCATCGGAATTTGCCTTGCAAATATTGTAAACAATCACAAGATTTCCACGCCATCATACGAAATCACAGACAAATCCATTTCAACAAATGGATTAAATCTATGATTTATAAAAAAATCAGATCCGCAATAAATTTTATGCTTTTAACGATCATACCCGTATCTTTACTATGGGGGCCAATCGCCATAGCTATAATATCAAGAATAAATTCACTTTGATATTGATCGCTTAGCCTGCGGGGAAGGTCAAACTCACGACCAATCCCCCGCCAGTCGCATCGGATAATGCCACCGATCCATTATGGGCGCTCATAATCTGGGATACAATTGCAAGTCCCATCCCTGCCCCTTCAACCGCAGTACCCGCCCCTCTCACAAAAGGCTTCAGCATACTGCCCCGTTCTGCATCGGGAATACCCGGCCCCCTGTCAGTAACACGCAATATGCCAGGATGAAGCACTTCGATCACCAGCATTTCTGTTCCTTGCGCATGACACAACGCATTAATGATTAAATTATCCAGCGCAACCCGAAGCGCTGCCTCTGAACCGGAAATTGTTATCCGTTCTTCAGGTGCTTTGAACTCAATCTCCACGCCCTGCTTAAGAGCAGCCGGAACATGTTCAGCAACGATTTGGCGGGCTGCATGTGCGAGATCAACCGGAGCAAATGCCAATGACTGGCCGGACAACCGCGCCAGTTGCAAAGAAGTTGTAACGATTGAAGCCAAACGCGCTGTATCCCGTATCAGCACATCACGTATTGCCGGCTCTTCTATCTTTTCCAGTTTTATTCTCAGCTTGGTCAACGGTGTTCGCAACTCATGCGATGCACTGGCAAGAAAAAAACGCTGAGCCTCAAACGCATCATCAATACGCGACAAAGCCGTATTAAACGCAGCAACCATCGGCTTTAATTCTGAAGGGGTATCACGATCTGAAATCCTGCGTCCATTGGGCAAGCCGTCAATCTGCTCGGCAGAATTTACAACCCGTCTTACAGGTGAGGCAATCACACGCTTAACCGCTATCGCTGCAATCGTCGCCGTAGCGACAAGTACAGCCCCAAGCAAATGATACAAGCCCTGAGGGCCTATCCCCCATAATGCAACGAAAATTGTTTGCACTCCGGTAAATGAAATACCGCCCAGCACGACAAATGCCTGAGGATTGGCACCATCAACAAGGCGCAGGCCTTGATAGGTTACTTCACCCGTTGTGAAGTGAAACTGAAATGAAGATATTTGGGCCGGAACTGTATTAAGCGCATTCTGAACAGACGGAGGCACAACCCCATGGGTTATCGTCTGAGTTCCGTCACTCAGCAGATACCAAAAATCCGGTTGTTGCTCTGCAAAACCAATAATATCGGCAGATATGCCGCCAATATTAAGTTCAAGCTGGCCTGACGGCGCATAGGATTGACTGGACTGCAGTAGTTTTCCCAGAATATCCAGCGGTACAGTTTGCCGGCCTTCCGTGTCCGAAGATATCAATAAAAACACTAATGTTAATATTGTGCTGATTGTCATCATCAGCGCCATGCCCATAACAAGCAGGACAGCAACGGGAAAAGCGATGGAGCGCATGAACTTCATTCCTGCACCATCATGTAACCTATACCGCGTATAGTGCGTATTGTTACATTACACTTGGCTTCCCGCAGACGCCGCCGCAGTCTCGACACATGGGAATCTATGACATTAGAACCCAGTTCATCATCAATGCCGTAAACTGATGCTTCCAGATTATCACGCTGGACAACACGCCCCGCCCGTCTGATGAGCGCCTCCAAAATAGCAAGCTCACGTCTTGGAGTATTCATAATACTCCCCTCAACCATGGCGGAACGGTTGATAAGGTCGAATGATAAATTCCCGAACTGCGTGCATCCGGTCTCATCCAGATTATATCTGCGAAGCACAGCCCGCGCTCTGGCAATAAGCTCCATTGGTTCAAATGGTTTACTGATATATTCATCCGCACCTTTATCCAGTGCCGCAACAATATCAGCCGGATCATCTAATGCTGTTAATATCAGGGTAGCAGGCCGCGGCCGAAGCTGCCGTAAAGTGGGCAGCAGAGACAGACCGTCACCATCCAGAAGATGACGGTCGATAATTGCCAGATCAAATTTGAAAGCAAGCAAGGCAGATTCTGCATCTGCAACGGTGTCAAATGTGTCCGCAACACCAATGGATGCCTCCATCATAGCCTTCAGCGAAGCCGCCAATTCACGATCGTCTTCCACTATCAGAATATGCATGAGCCGCCATTGATATGATCAGAGTCAAATTGATTGCACATTGCGAACACCAACACTTTTAGCATGTTTTCAGGGCCGCTTAGCTGACCACATTAAAAACGCGTCAGTAAAAACGGACAACCGAACTAGAGAAGATCCCCGCGAGGAACACCATATGTCGGAGGCGGATATGCCCTTCTCAAATGGTCTTTATCCGACATATCCAAGCGCTGCACACATTGCGCATAGGCATCTGTTCCGGGAAGAAATCCGTATTCGTTACAACGGCCTCTATAGTCTGTTGTCTCGCAGCCCATCAGCGCCATCAGGAGACCTATCGCAAAATAATTACGCATAATATCCTCAATAAGTTTATATATGTCAGCATATGACCAATCCGGCCTGAACATTACGGCAACGTTACGTGGCAGGTGCCAAGCTATAAATACTCATGCCTGTCAGGGTGTTGATTGCACAGAGAGGCTGCTTTGTTTTGGCGCAGAGAGGGATTTAGAGCCTTTATCCGTCCATGACGGAGGCGCTCCCAATGAAGCGCCGATCGCCCCTAAAACACCTGGTTGGCGACCGAAATTTTCGCAAAGAGCCGATCCCGGCCTTCCGCCCAGTTTTGTGCGAATTTCATATCCGGACGGCAAGCGAAGGTCAAAATTACCCGGCTCTTTACCCTCGATAATCAGTCTGGAGAATTCAGAACCAAAAGCCGCAGCCAAATCATAGGCATCCCCCACCTGCGACACACGCGCCTCACTGGTGAATGAGTTTGCCCCCTTCGACCAGACGATTGCCGCAACCTGAGTACCTTGCGGATCTGTAGCCTCTGCTTCAACAGCCAGTCCGCCCAGCCCGAACGGCAATCGCGGAACCCCTACAGGTAAGGCAATGGCTGTACCGATAGAAATCGCCTTTGCAGCGCCCGCAATACCAGACTTTGTAGGCACAACATCGGTAATAACGGTACGGATTGTGAGATCGGCCGGCTCACCGGCAGGAACAATTTTATATTTTTCACTCAGAGTGTAACACACAGCGCGATCAATCGCATTTGCCAGCAGGGTTCTGTCCTGTACTTTATCAACGCGCCGTTCAGCAGAATTTATAAAGGACGTCGGAAATATACTTACGGTTCTTACTTTTTTTAACACGCCAAAATTCAAGTAAAGTTTTTTCTTAGCAAACGTTCCTTTCGGCTCACTTAAATTACTATAGGAAGTAAGAGTACCCCCCTCTTTTAAAGGGACACTCGCACAACCACTTAACAGAACGATAATCGGGAAGTATTTTATCAGATTTGATGTATTTTTTTGTAACGACCAAGTTATTGTTTTTCCGAAATTTATTTTGTTGCTCCGCACGACCGGTAACCCCGCTTTTAAACAGCAATTCGGGGAGCAACCTGACCTTTGTACCTTGCGGCAACATTACGCAAATTATAACAATGAATTTTCTTTGAGTGATTTCATTACAAATATCGTAATATTACGGTAATGTTCCGATGTTCTTTTTCAAAAAAATTGAACAGGTGAACAATGTACATAGCTCTTATGCTAATCATTCTTACAGTATATTTAATAATTCTGACCGGAATATTGCTAATAGCAATTTGAAAATTCCCGAACAATAAACAGTTTATCCTCAATTTGCTTACAGATCTGCGCATTGCGCTCAATCATATTGCTCTATCGCTCCAGTTGCCGCCGCTTCTCAACCAAAAAATCAACGAAAACGCGTAGTTTTGCAGGCATCTGATCCCGTGAGGGAACATAGAGGTTGAAACCATCAAAGGGCGGACACCAATCTTCCATCACGCGCACCAGAGCGCCGGATGCAAGATGCTGGCTGACTGCAAAGTCCAAATGCATCACCAGACCTACTCCCTGAAGCGCAGCATTCAGCATGACATCATCATTATTCGTGGCGAATGTTCCGGCAGGCTGAAACAGCCTTTCCTCCCCTGTACGCGGATCGGTCAATTCCCAGCGGAATACAGCTCCGCTACCCGACAGACGAAAACCGAGGCAATTGTGCTGTGTCAGATCCCTGAACACTCTCGGCGGAGGATTAGCTGCAAAATAAGCAGGTGAACCAACCACGGCAAGAGAAACCGACGGAGTAACCGGCACTGCAATCATCGTGTCTGTCACACTTTCACGCAGGCGAATACCCGCATCACAGCCTTCCCGAATAATGTCACCTAACCCGTCATCGACAAATAACTCAACGCGAACCTCAGGATACCGGCGGGCGAACTCTCCGAGATACGGCTCAATAAAATGATGCGTGACAACTCGCGGTGCGTTCAGCCGGATTTCACCGCTTGGCTTTTCGCGTGCCTCACCGACAGCGACGACCGCATGTGATATCATTGCAAGACCCGGTTCGATCTGGGAAAGCAATTTCCGGCCGTCATCTGTCAGCGATACCGAACGTGTCGACCGGTTAAGCAGACGAACGCCGAGCTGCTGCTCTAACATTCTGATCGTTTGCGACAAAGCCGATGGCGAAATACCGATACGACCAGCCGCACGGGTATAGTTCCCTTCGCGGGCAACCTCCGCAAAGGCAGCAAGAGCAGGCAGAAGATTACGATCCATTATACGCTCATTATGAATTACAGCTTCAAACTGATTGAAGGATGCCCCCATTTTTCCGTTAGGTCGAGTGGATTATGTTAAATTCATGAAATGAATATACGGAGCAAAATAATGAAGAAAATTGCAATCCTTGGCGCAAGCGGTCAGATCGCACAGCATGTGATTGATATGCTGGCAGAACGCGGCGACACAGAGATAACGCTGTTTCTTCGCGATGTGAGGAAGCTTGATCGGGCTATTCCTGACAATGCCCGTGTGATTGAGGGCGATGTTCACGACACTGCCAAACTGAGAGATGCCGTGAGCGGTCAGGATGTGGTTTATGCGAACCTTGCCGGAGATGTCGATGCGCAAGCTGCAGCCATTATCACCGCCATGAAAGATACCGGTTCGCCGAAACTGATTTTCTGCACAACGCTTGGCATTTATGATGAAGTACCCGGCAAATTCGGTGCGTGGAACAACCGGGAAATCGGTGAATATTTACCACCATATCGCAAGGTTGCCGATCTCGTGGAGGCATCAGGTCTGGATTATGCCGTCCTGCGCCCTGCCTGGCTGACTGATGCAGACGAAGTCACCTACGAAACAACTGAGCGCCACGAGCCTTTTAAAGGCACGGAGATCTCACGCAAAAGCGTGGCAGCCTTGGTCGTAAAACTAGCCGAAACGACCGGTGTACTTGGCAACCGCAATATCGGCATTAACAAACCAAATACCGGTGGTGACAAACCTGCCTTCATGTAAACCGGCCAGTGAAAATGTCACTCGCCTCCGGAATCAAGGAGATCACATCATGGAAACCGTGAAAATCCGCAATCACGATATGTATTGGGATATCGCCGCCGATATCCACTTCCCGCCGCATTTCGACCAAACGAAGAAATATCCGGCCATCATCAGCGCACATCCGATCGGAAGCTGCAAAGAACAAACCTCGGGCAATGTCTATGGTGCAGCGCTGGCCAAAGAAGGCTTTGTTGTCATCGCCTTTGATGCAAGCTTTCAGGGTGCCAGCGGCGGCGAACCGCGCTTTATCGAAGACCCGACACTGCGTGTCGAAGATTTCCGCCATGTTACCGATTACCTTGTGACGCTTCCTTATGTCGACGAAGAACACATTGGTGTACTCGGCATTTGTGGTGGCGGCGGCTATTCAATCAATGCCGCGATGACTGAACGCCGCATCAAGGCGGTTGGCACCATTACCGGCGCGAATTATGGCCGTCTGATGCGCGGTAATTTCACTGCCCTCAATCCGATCGCCGCGCTGGAAGCAATGGCCAGACAACGTACAGCTGAAGCGCGCGGCGCAGAGCTCCACGTTGACAATCTGCTTGCCAGTTCTGTTGAGGAAGCCCGCGCTGCCGGCATCATTGATCGCGATCCGCTGGAGGCAACTGATTACTACCGCACCCCGCGTGGCCAAAAACCCAACGGTCTGAACCGCTCGCTCCTGTCGCATCAGGCAGCAGCAGTGGGCTGGGATGCCTTTCATCTGGCGGAAGTACTCCTGACACAGCCGCTTTGCATCGTGGTCGGCGATAAGGTCGGCGCATTCGGCGCCTATCGCGACGGCTGTGAGATTATTGAACGCGCAGCCTCCAAACAGAAGGAGCTTGTGGTTCTCGAAGGCTGGTCGCATTACGACCTGTATGACAAGGAAGAACCGGTCAAGCGGGCACTCGCCAAGCTCGTTCCGTTCTACAAGAAAAATCTCTAAGCACGCTCAAGCGGCGTCTAACGTCACAATCCTGATGAATGTTACAGTCCGTGCTCAGCAATATAAATCCTTGGAATTTGCAAGATATCGCAGAAACAATACGGGCAGCTTTCGCTGCCCGTATTGTTATTATCCGTATAGTGATCCGGCTCAGAACTTGCCGATAAAATTCACAAACATGCCACGGTCATCAAGGCTCAGGTCACGCAGATCATCCGAAAAACGGCCGAAATTATAACCGGCACCAACTTTGAAGTTCTCTCCCACATGACGATAAACCGCTGCCAGCGCACCAAAATCGGTGGTTTTGGCTTCCGGCATATGCATCACACGACCTTCAAGCAGCAGATCCCACTTTTTAACTACATGCAGATCGGCACGGATAACACCCAGATGGGCGGATGAACGCTGCCAGTCCTTGTCAAATTTATGATCATTTTCTGCCGGACGGTATTTCACGTCACCAATACGGAAACCGTATTTGGCACCGACTGAAAGCCACGGCACCAGATCATAGGTAAAGTCTGCTGACAGAATATGGCTGCGCTGTGCCGGCGCATAACGATAGTTGGAAACACCGCTGCCCAGCTGACCATTACCGGGCATGTCATAGAGCCAGCTATACTTGAACAGTGCGTTCAAACGATCATTCTCTACCGGACGATAGGCATAACCGAATGAGGCTTCAACATAATCCGTGTTCTGGAATGAAGTGACATCCGATTTCGTATCCGAGAGAACCGCATCCACACTGACCAATGCACGCCAGTCCGGATTGGTTTTCCATGAATAGGCACCGGCCAACAGATAGGTGTTCTGGTCACGGGTATGATCATCGGAGCGCTCGACACGCACTTCACCGCGCAAGCGACCGGTAATGCCGCGCTCCTCGTCCTTATAACCGATGGCCAGCGACGGCGCATAACGGTCAAAGTCAGAATATTCAACGCCTGCGGAGTTTGTGGTGTTGTCGCGAACACGCCCACCTTCAAAACCGCCGTCAAATGTCCAGACATTATCCGGCGTATAGACCACACCATAAGTGTGTGTCAGCGCGCTGCGAACACCAAACAAGTCATAATTGCCTTCCGAATAGGCCGAAAGCACATCATTCATACGGCGCTTCACACCGCCGACAATGGCACCCTTATCACGGCCGATCAGATCATAGCTGCGATTGAGATCAAAGGCTCTGTCCGGATCAAGACGGTAACCGACATAATAATGATCATCAGCATTCGGATCATAGGTCAGAGCGGCCAGACCACCGAGACCATTGGTGCCATAGGAGATCTCTGCCTGCGTGCCGATTGTATCGGTCAGTTTCAGTTCTGTACCAACACCGATACGGTCATTACGTTTAATATCACCGGAGCGACCGGCTGTTACCTGCCCGAAGACATAATAAAGGTGATCATCATCCTGACGGTAATCAATACGCATACCTGTATCTACGCGGGAACCGTCATAGCCGGTTTTGCCTGAGCGGATCGCTGTCGGTGACATCAGTTCGGTGTAAGTCACACCAAATGACACTTTCCAATATTCGTCAATCTCATGGCTGACGGAAGTCTTGCCTTCACGCTTGATCTGACCGTCCGCATCCCAGAAATCATCATAGATGAGTTTCAGACGGGTTTTATCCGTCACATCCAGATCGGCATGAGCACCCCAGAGACGTTTATCGACGCTGGTATTGTTGAAAAGACTGGAGAAACCGGCTTCTTTTTCTTCATAATAGCCGCCGATTTTACCCTGAACGCCGTCTTCCTGAATATCAGCCAGATCAAGCTGACCTTTCAGGCGCCATGCCAGAGCGGTACGACCTTTATTGCCGGTAGCAAGGGTGTTGCTATTGGTCAGACCACCATCGGTGGAGCGGGTAAAGCCAAAGCCCTGCCCGTCAGAACCGGCCACTTCCCCCTCGATGAAAGTGGTGTCGGAATGGCGCACACGAATATCAACGCCGCCGGCCTTCTGATCGGCAGTGCCCGTGGTTTCCTGATAACCGGTCACACCCACGCGCACATTTTCATTCAGCCATTGCTGGCCACGGCCACCAAGGCTGTAGCCGTCGAGATCACCGGCAACCGGCTCAAACTCATATTGTGCCAGCACATAGGTTTTGTTGCCGCCCAATGCACCGTCACGCACCGGATCGGATGTACCGGCAGAGGATGAAAGCGGACGGTTGAGGATCAGTACGCCCTGCATATAATCAAAGCGGTAATCTTCTCCGGCTCTGAGTGTGCGGCGCTCAATAACGCGACCGGTTACTGAATCGCGGAACTCAACCGTAATGGTTTCAGAACCTTCAACAATGTTCTGTCGGCGCATGAAATAAGCCGATCCGCCGGTTGCCAGATATTCCTCATATTGCGGCAATGTATCCGGCTGGGCAGCGTATAAATCTACTTCGGTTTTACGCTCGCCAAAGCTTGTTGTTTCTTCCGAACGGTAAACGCCCTGCGCACCATAAAGCGCTCGGTCAGAGCGCATGAACTCTGTGCCGGTGATGCGGGTTTTGAAATTACCCCATACTGCACGGCTGTCACCATGCTCTAAACGGACATAGAATTTACCATTGGTCGGTGCATCTTCCAGAAAAGTGGAATCGTCACCATAGACCGGATAATAATCATCCGGATCGAGCTTGCGCAGCAGATGACGCGGGTTCTGCTTGCCGAAATTACGGAACATCTTGTCGAGTTCGTCATCGGTTGTGTCAGCAGCAGCCGTCAGCAGATACTCGCCTTTGATTTTACCTTTAAGATAAAATGCCAGACGGCCATTGGTGGTGGTGCTGTCATATTCACCCGGACGCACGGCTTCAATACCGCTGTCGCCGTTGCGCTTGCGAAGCGTAATGTCAGCCAAACCGACATAGAACCAGTCATTATCCGGAATATTAATATCGCGGTTAAAGGCCAGACCGTCGCCCTTCAACCCGTCATTAATGCCGACATCAATATCGTGATCGCCGGGACGCAAAATGCGCTGCACTACGAATTTCTGCTGGCCGTCAACCGGAATAGTTTCGCCAAAAGCTTTGACCTTATAGCCATCCGGTACATTGGTGCCATGAACTGTTACCGCACCGCCCTGCACGCGAATGTTGCGGATTGCAGTTCTGTCTTCGCCCATCCCCGGCGCAACAGCTTCCGCACGATCGCCCAGAATGTCTTTCTTTTCGCTACGGCGCAAAGTCAGCGCTTCGGTTTCGTCAAACCGGCCTTTTTCGTCATAAACGCGCAACACATAGGCATATTCACGCTCATCAGTCTGTGCCGGCATCACCCATTGCGCTTTGGCATTGGTTTTCACCGGTACAACGGCTACCGGTTTATCGACAGATTTACCATCACCGATGGCGAAAATGCGGATTTCCGAACGTTCGATAAAAGCCGGATAGTTGGTGGTTGCCAGAAACTCGACAGTTTCATTGGCGCTATAGCTGCGACGCACCGGCATGGTGGAAACATTGAGGATCGGTGACGCATCCAGACCATCGAATTTGATCTGAATATCAACGCTGCTCAAATCCACATCGGTTTTGCGCTCACGATCAATCTGACGTGGTGTTTGAGCTGTTGGTTTCGAGGCACTGGTTTCAACCGTGTCACCATCCACACTGATCATAAACGGAATATTGCCCGCATCGGCAGCAATACCTTTTTCGGTATTTTCGCCGATGGTCAGATGGCGCAGCGAGCTGTCATCCGACATTTTACCGCGCAGGTCTGAGCCTTCAGTGGTTTCAGTCTTGGTTTGCGCCAAGACTGAAACGGTTGAGAAATGGCCTGCCATCAGTGCGGAACTGGCCAGAAGAGCGAGGCGGGAGAAAGAACCGAGTTTGAACTGAGACATTTTCATAACCTTAAATTGCGTGGCGGTTTTCACTGAGCGGCTCATTTGCTCACCTCCACGCGTGTCTCGATTTCAAGCGGGTAGTTATCTCCTTTGCGCTTCCACAGATCAGCGATCTGCTTGCGAACATGTTTCATACGTTGTTTGGCCAATGACTGTTCGTTGCCTGCCATTTTGTAGCTCAGACGCAGAACCGAGATTTCCTGTTTCAGGATTTCCACGAGTTGCGGCAGGTTGTCAGCCCATTGCTTTTTCAGCTCGACGCGGTTTGCTTCAAAAGCTGCATCCTGAAGGTCAAGACGAACAACACGGCTGATCGATGCACCAAAGTTCAGCTTGGTCATTTTACCGGCAGTCAGACGGACAACACGCGGGTTTTCAGTCGTCAGACGGTAGCCTGTCGGCAGCGTGCGGGTGTCAAGCTTCATGATGAAGTTGGAACCGATGCGCTGATCCGGAAGTGCCGCACAAGGCACATGGAAACGACCATATTCGTCCGTTGTGATCAGCCAGCCTTTAACGGTTGCAACACGCACACCGGCCAGACCTTTTTCGCCTTCGTCCTGATAACCATTGCGGTTCTTGTCATCAAAGACAGTGCCGATGATTTCACCACAGTCGAAAACAGGTTCAGACATGATCTCGACAATCGCCTGTGCATCAGGTGCAACCGGCTTGCCGTCCTTGTCCGTTACGGTGGCAATATTGATGTGCTTGCCCGGACCTGCCGAGCTCAGAACCAGCAGTTCAAGACGGATATCGATCGTGCTGTTTGCGCCCATCGGCTGTCTATCAAAGCTGAGACGACGACCACTGATCTGAGGTTCAGTTTTTTCACCATTTACAGTAGCCGTTCCTTCAACATAGCGGAAACCGGAAGGCATAGTATCGATGATATTCAGCAAACCTACATTGCTCGACGAAGTGTTCTCGACCTTGATGATATAAGGTACGCGGTCACCACGACGAACCTGATGCAACAATGCCTGTTTGGTGATTTTTACCAATGAAGGCTCAGTTGCAGGCAGATTGATTTTCGCCTTATCTTCCTCAGATTCATAAGGCTTGCCGTTACGCTGATCGCCCTTGGCCAAGGCAATATTGGTCAGCGTTTCCGGAAGACCGGCAGTTGCATCAATATCTGCCTGTGACAGCACATAAGTTGCTTTGAAAGTCTGGCTTTCACCCGGTTTCAGGGTCACCGGTGCCGGAGTGATCGCGGACAGCTGATTGGTACCGCGCTTGCCTGCAAAAAGCGGACCTTCATCCTTCACAGTCACATTATTGAGCAGTGCATTCCCCTTATTGGTAACATCGAATGTAAATTCGAGTGTCTCACCAACTTCCGGATAGCCATTGCCATTCGCGTCGTTCCATTCACCCTTTTTAATGATTTCCAGCTCAGGCAGCGGAGGCATAACCGGCACAATAGTCGGCTCATCTGTATCCACTGTCGGACCTGAAGGATCTTCAATGTCTTTCAGCGTGGTCGGATCCCCATAGGTACCCTTCACTGTTGCCTGATTAACAACCTTTTCGGCGTCAATATCCGCTTCAGTAATGGCGTAAGTGGCGGTGAATACCTGCTGCTCACCCGGCTGCATAGTGCCAATGGTGAAGCTGTTTGGCGTGATACCTGCCAATGGATCATTCAGAACCACATTATTCAGCACCATATTACCGGTATTATGGACAGTGAATGTATATTCAATTTCCTGTCCGGCTTCCGCCGGCTCGGTCAGCTTGGAGTTCGCTTCCTTGACGACAGCAATACCCGGCTTCTGCTCCAGCGGAACTGTAATTTCCTCTGAAACATCCGGTGTTACCGGTTTCTTGGTCTTATCGGCAGGGTCAACATAGTCACCGGTAACAATGGCCTGATTAACGACTTCACCTTTTTCAATATCGGCTTGTGTGACTTTATAGGTCGCTGTCAGCGTGACCGCATTCGCATCCCCCGGCAATAATGTCGCAATGGTGAAAGGCATATCCGGCACGAGACCAACAAGCGGATCTTCCACAATGACATTGGTCAGTGTCAGATTGCCGGTGTTGGTGACGAGGAAGGAATAGGTGATGACTTCACCTACTTGTGTCGGTGAGGAGAATGCATGAGTTTCCGATTTGATAATCGTCACCGATGCCGAGGTTTCCAGTTCAACAACCGTTTTATCGTCATTGGTCAGATCGGTACCGGAAATATCCGTCACATCATCCGGCTTACCGTTTACGCTTGAGCCGAATACCTGTGCCGTGTTGGCAAATGTACCCGCATCAATATCAGACTGTTTCAATGCATAGGTTGCAGTGAAAGCATCCGTGTTGGCTTCACCAGGCTCCAACGGACCAGTCCAGCCGGACTGATTGATGACTTGCACATCGGCAACCAGATCAACAATGCGGATCTTTTCCAGAGTCACATTGCCGGTATTGTGGACGGCAAAGTTGAACTTGATAACATCACCTGCCTTGGCAGGCTTCGGCAATGAAGAGGTTTCAAGTGTTTTGACCAGCTTGATGGAAGGGTCGCGATCCAGTGGTGTATCGGTGCTGCTGTCATCCGTTACCGGTGTCTTGTCACCTTGCTCAGGAATACCCTTAACGTCAGCGGTATTTTCAACCTTACCGGCATTAATATCGGCAACCTTCAGCTTATAAGTACCGTAAACAACAGTCTGAACTTCAGCCTCATTGTCTTTGGCAGCATTCACCGGCTGTAAGGCCAGTGTTTTCAGACGAGTGACATCAGCGGCATCAATAACAACGCCCTCGAGATGATCGGTCAGAACCAAACCATTGAGCGCGACGTTACCGGTATTGCGGATAGTGAAGCTGTAGCGAAGTTCATCACCGATCTTTGCCGGATTGCTCAGACCATCAAGAATAGCCACCTTCTCAAGGCTGATCGAAGGCTTATGTGCAAGCGGCGTTACAATTTCATTAGAATCCACCGGCGGTTGCGGGCCAGTCGGGTCTTCAAAATCAGCCTTGGCAGTATTGACCACCTGACCAGCGTTCAAATGTTCCTGCTGAATTGGTGCTTTAAAAGTAAATGTACCACTTTCACCCGGTGCCAATGAAGCAAGAGATGCCGGTGCGATAACTGCACCCACCAGCGGATCGCTGACTTTGATATTATAAAGAGTGACATTGCCCTCGTTGGTCGCTGTCACAGTCCATTCCAGCATATCACCGGCATAAGCAGGTTCCGGTACAACCGAGCTTAATGCTTTCACAAGCGTCAGCTTCGGATCGCGGTAAGTCGGAACTTCTACTTCTGAAGGCGGTGTGGTGATCTTCTTGTCATCAGGACCATAAGTGCCGGAGGCCAGTGCTTTATTGACGACTTTGCCGGCATTAATATCCTCTAATTTCAGTAGATAATAAGCCTCAACAGTCTTCGTTGCTTTCGGAGCAAGCGTACCGATGTTAAAGGCACCGCTATCCACCACACCCGCCAATTCATCTGTGATCACGACATTCTTCAATGTCGTGTTACCGGTATTGGTGACTGTGAATTCATAAGTGATCTTATCACCGACAACTGACGGGGTCTTAACCTCTGACTGCTTCAGTTTTTTCTCAAAAATCAGAGCAGGCTCGCTCAGAGGCAGATCAAATTTATCTGTCGAAGTAACCGTTTGCGGTGTGCCGCTAAAATCACCCCAAGTACCTTCAGTCCTCGCTGTATTTTCCAGCGTACCATTATCAATGTCTGTCTGTTTGACGACATAGGTCGCTTTAAAGGCCGTATCATTGCTGGCGCCAATGGCGAGTTCTGCAATCTTTGTATTCGCAGTCCAGATCAGACCTGTTTTCGGATCGGTTACAACCACATCAAAGAGCGGTGTTTTACCGGTATTGGTTACTTTGAATGTATATTCAATCACGTCACCGGCTGTAATCTCGCCAGTTCCGCCAATGCGCGCACCGGTTTTTTCCAGTTTAATCGCTGCTTCCGGCACAATATTAACTGTCGTCGGCACATTCCGATCCGGATAGTTTTCACCACCGGCTCTGTTATCTGACTTGTCCGTAATGCCGGTTTTACCGGAATATTCACCAACTGCTGTAACATCTGCCTGATTGGTCAGAACAAGCGGATTGGCTTTCCACGGTTTATCAGGATTAACCCGCACGACTACATTGGCAATCAATGTTGCATTCGGCTGCAGCACGGCATTACCAACGATCAGCGTATTGGTTGCACCATCAAAAGCAGACGACAAAGCGCCGCTGTTCGTGCTGATGGATGTAACCTTGTAGAACCCTGGCTGCGGAACAATATCCGCTGATGGAGAACCAAAATTCTGTGCGCCACCATTCAGAACATCCGTCAGCGTGATGTCTTTCAACGGTTCCTGACTGAGATTTTTGGCCGTGAATGTATATGTGACAGTATAAGTACCATCACCCGCTGAAACAGGTGCATTGGCTACCTTGCTCAGGCCAACCGAAGGCGTGACGTGGAGTGTGAAGTTATTTTCAACACTCTTGGAATCTTTTTCAATGACAACCGAACCAAGGGTTGTGTTGTTCACTGATGAGGTCTTGCTACCATTATAATCATTGGTACCAGGTACAGAAACACCGATCTGGTATTTGCTACTGTTCGGCACCTTGCTGTAGCTGACCTAATATTCACCGGCAGGAACTCCTGTGAAATTATAGCTACCATTGCTATCCGTGATTACAGTAAAAGTAAGCTTCTCATTATCATGCTTGGCAATACCAGTCAGGGTGACAGTTACCCCAGCAACGCCGGCATCCATACCAGTATTGAAATCAGCTTTTTCGTTGAAATCGACGAAGATTTTACCGTTTACCGAACCACCGAGAACAGTCTGAACACTATCGCTAGATGTATTATTGCCCGGGTTCTTGTCGAAGGATTTTGTCGTGACAGAAGCGGCATTGGTCATTGCCTCGGCCTTCATATCTGTAATCTTGGTGGTAAGTTTAATGACGGTTTTTTCCGCCGGCTCCATATCACCGAGTTCACATCTGATCTGACGTGTACCGACAACACCAAGACACGAACCACCTTTACCGCTGGTAATTTCAGGCACTTCAGTCAGCACCATGCCTTCCGGCAAAGTGTCGGTGAGAATAACATCTTCAGCAACTTCGAGGCCGTCACCTGACAGGCTTTCAACCGTAAGCGTCCAGGTAAAACTTTGACGCAGGTCAACAACCGGCTCGTTGGCTTTTTTGACAACGCTGACATCGGACTTCACACGAACAGTGGTTGTTTCATCATCCGCATTATTAGCCGGATTACGGTCATAGTTTTTCGCTGTTTCGTCTGAAGTTATTACAACTTTATTCTGATAAGTGCCGCGTACCAACGACTTCATTTGGACTTTGAATTGCACTTCAGAACCGGCTTTAAGCTCCGGAATAGAGCATGTGAGCGTGCCGCCTGCCTGCCCAGCATTCACATTTGCTGGTAAACATGTAAGGCCTGCGGACTGACCCTCTACTTTATCATAGGAAAAACCGGCTACCGGAAATGTATCAACAATATTGACATTATACGCATCCGACGGGCCATCATTTTTGGCTACAATCAGATAAGTTGTATTGGTGCCTTTCTCGACCGGATCATGTTGTTCGCCATCAACCGTATCGGTTTTGGTCACCAACAGATCAAGCGCAGGTGCAAGGATTTTCACCTTAACGCTGGCAGCATTGTTATTCTTGTCTGTTTCTTCAGTCGTGGTGCTGACCGTTGCATTATTGACAAGCTCATCTTCAACCTGACCGGTTGAAGGCTTAACTTCAATAGCCACTTCTTTCTGGGTGCCGTTTTCGAGACGCGCCCATGTACAGGTGATGGTGTTATTGGCGGAAGTGACGACCTCACCTTCCTTGAGGCTTGTCGAACAGATTGCGCCATTTTCGGTAATACCAATGAAACGAACACCGACTGGCAACTTATCTTAAATAACAACATTGTCCGCACCGCTCAGACCGTTACCCTCGACACGCGCAGCAATGGTATAAACCAGCCCCTGACCTGCGGCTGCACCAAGCGCCTGTGACGGGCTGGATTTCAGAACAGTAACATCCGTTACCGGTGCAACAGTGTAATCAACAAAGGAAGAGTTATTGTTCTGATTTGCATCCGGAACTTTGGTGGAGAAAACATGCGCCGTATTGCGCTGCGTGCCTTCTTTACCCGCAAAAGCACTAATTTTAACAATAGGGCAATCTTTACCCGACACACAAACCGGCAAGGTTGCAATGTCGCATTTCAGATTGACATGATAGGCACCGCTCGGCGGTGCCGTACACACCATGCCGCTTGCACTGCCCTTCTGCACATCAAGGGTAACAACCGCCTTATCGCCCAGTGCGCCTGCAACAATATTCTCAATGCGATCATCCATGACAACCGAAGTTGCCACTGCGTCACCATGATTGATGATTTCGATAGCAAATTCGATTTTTTCACCGGCTTTTACAGCCGATTTGCCGATGACGGACTTTTTGACTTCCAGATCAGCCAGAGTTTTGTCGTCTTCGGAACCCGCATTACCGCCAACATGAACTGTATTATTTGTTAAATCGACGTCTGTAACATTATCCGGCAGCGAAACGGTCATACCGTTGTTAAATGTGCCGCTTTTGGTCATTTTGACCTTCAGCCTGATCGGGGCGGTATAGGCACCAACGCCAAGCGGATTATCTTTTGTGTACTGGTTTGTTTTACAAACAACATCGGCCTCACCCGGGACAGAAGCCGGAGTACAAGACCAACTATCAGGCGTATCTGCCGATACCATCATCATGCCCTCAGGCAGATGATCTGTTATCGTCAGCTCGCCAGCGAAAGCGGCATTTCCAATATTGCTGCTTCTGAGAACATATTCATATTCTTGACCAACGATGAGCAAACCATGCTCAGGGCCGGATTTGTGCGCCTTTAAATCAATCGCCGGATCAACAATGCTCGCGCCGCCGTCATCAGTGGTGTTGTTACCAATATAATCAGGGTCTTCATTTTTAGACGTTATTGTCGCTTCATTGGTAACAGGCGCACCTGCTCCCTGACCGTCATGCGTCGCCTTAATTGCCGTAGTATTAATTTTGATCGGCGTCTTATACTGGCTGCCAGCAGATTTGGTATACTCACAAACCACATCTCGACCAGATATTGTACAAGCCCAACCAGTGCCGGCCAGATTTCCGAAACCTACAAACTCATAATTTTCCGGAAAAACATCTTTGATAACCGCCTGTGAAGGCTCATCACCGGCAACCTGTGGCGTCAAAGTAAATTCAACCGGAGAACCGGTTAGGAGAAGACCTTGCGGGGAGCGCACCTTGCTCAGACTCACATCCGTACCGGCAAGAACCTTCATATTTGCAAGTGCTTTATTATTTTCAACGTCCGGATCGAGTGGTGAGTTTGCAATCACCTCAGCCGCAATCAGAATGTTAGAGCTGTTTCCGACTGTTACCTGTCCGGAAAAGCCAAAATCCAGAGACTGCCCTGGTTCAATTTCCTGTTTGATTTCACAAGTGACAATATTGCCCGACAATGTGCAGCCATTTTCCATCGGCTGGTCCATCACAACACCTGCAGGGACAGGGAAGGTAAGTGTTGAACCCTTTGACGGATACGGGCCTTCATTTTTAACAGTCGCGGTAAAGTTAACTTTGCCACCGCCCTTAACTTCAGCAGGAGCATTCAATGTCAGGGCTAAGTCAGCGCCTTTGTTAACAGTAATGCTGCGGTTCTGCTCAGCGCCGTTCTTGGCAATTTTACCATTAAAAACGACAACACCCTCTTTCTGAGGGCTCAAACGGATTTTAGCGGTTACGCTTTCCTGCGGCTGAAGTATACGCACTTCACAGGTAATTATCGCATCGTTAGTCAGCTCTACGCCAATGGCAGGCATTGGGGCGCAACCGCTGAAAACGTCCTTATCAACATCAAGGCCGTAAAACTTAACCGATGCTGGGATCGTAAATGCAACGCTCGTCGGCGTGGTCGGGAAATTATCACTGTTATTTACAGTCGCAGAAAACTCAATCTCAGTACCGGCCGCCAGCGGACTTTGTTTGTCAGCATTAATATTGAGTGTCCAGCCTGTTACGCTTTGCGCATAAACGCCAGACAGAGAGTTGAACATGGCAAAAATCGCCATGATAAACACTGTAAATAACCGTTTCATTTCGTCCCTAAAACCTATGCTTACACATCGGTCGGGACATAAAAGAAAGCGCTGCTCACCCGTGTTTAACAAAAACACAAGCGCGCAGAATCAATTACCCGCGAACTGAAAGTTCGCGGGTAATTAAAACATATTCAATTAGGCCCCCACCTTGATGAGGGGCACTACATGATTCGAAATAGTTAACCAATAATTAATTGATATTTTTGAATAATTTTTCCTCGACGTGACTCTTAAGCACAAAAACGAACCTAAATGGAGGTTCTGTTGCATGGGAGACCGATCTCGCAAAGAACGCGATCATCCGCGACAAACGAATGGTTGGCGCAAAAGATAACAGACAGTACACGGCTGATTGAAACCACCCTGCTCAACCCCGCCAATGCTATCAGGGCGTAAACCTCTCTCCCCGCATATAGTCTTAAGGGCTGCTGTTTTGCGGGCAGGTATTCTCAGGCTTGCAGACAAGTCCCGTCTGCGCCAGCAGATCAGCCACCCCGTCACGCGCTCCCAGCCCCTCGGGATCACATAAATATTCCATGTGATCACTCAAATATCCGGCCATCGGTGCACGCCAGTCCGGTGAAGTCTCGACCATCTGCTCAGCCGTATAAAGCAGATACTCGACATATGCCCCGTAAGCAGTGAGTTCTGTTTTCTTGTTGATCGAGCAATATTCAGCTCGTGCCAATTCCGGCTTTTGCACAGTCAGGTTCAGAAATTCTCGATATATTTCGCGCGCGGTCTGATCCCGCTGTATCAGATCGGCCTGACCGACCTGATACGGAATGATTATCAGTGCTGAAAGCGCGGCAAAGGCCGTAGCAATCCCGCCCAAAGCGGCCAAAGGCTCAGTATTGCGTCGTAACCAGTTCCACATATTCAGACCTTGGGTTGCTCATGGGTCGCACAGTGAATGCCACCGCCAACCTCCCCTACCGGATCGATATTCAGTGTAACAATCTCACGGCCGGGATATAATTTGCCAAGTATAGCAGCAGCCCGCTCGTCGGCCTCACGATCTCCGAATTCCGCAGCAATCACCCCGCCGTTACAAACATAATAATTCACATAAGAAGACACAAAATCGCGGCTCTTCGAACGAATATCGTATGGCTCCGGCAAAATAACCATATCCAGTTTGCGCCCCTCGGCATCAGTCGCTGCGGCCAGAATGTCATGCGTCTCGAAGGAGGCAACCGACCATGGGTCTTCAGCGTCAATCTCATCGCCCATCTGGATCAGCAACTGTCCCGGCTTAACGAAACGGGCAAGCGCATCAATATGATAATCGGTAATATCTGCGCCAATAATTCCCGGTGCCCAGATCATCTTGCGCGCACCCATCGTATCCAACAGCATCTTCTCAATTTCAACTTTGCTGCCCCGATTGCGATTGGCATTGACGAAGCTGCTTTCATGAGCAATCAGCGTGCCGTGGCCATCGGTTTCAACGCCGCCCGCTTCCCCGACCAATCCTGCATCAAAAACCTGCAAGCCTAATCGTTCGGCTATCTGTGCAGCGATCTTACCGTCTGCGCTGTGGGTCTGCTTGTTTCCCCAACCATTAAAATTGAACTGTGTGACGGCCAGTCCGCCTTTTCCATCGACGACAAATGAAGGACCGGAATCGCGACACCATAAATCGTCAGTCGGAATGTCCCATAATTCTACTTTCTGCGATACCAGCTTGCGAACAGCATCGTGATGTTTTGCTGCAGCCAGCATCACAACCGGCTCAAACTCTGCGATCGTATTGGCGATTTTCGCAATCGTTTTCTGAATATCATCAAGAAAACCAGGATCATCGTAAACAGCGGGATTGACCGGCCACTGCATGAAAGTGCGCTCATGCGGTTCTGTTTCTTCCGGATACCAAAATCCCGCGGCACGCGCTGATGCACCTTCCGCTTGCCCCCGACGCGCTTGCATCGACAGACCAACGGCAGCGGCGGCGGCGCCCAATAAAGTTTGACGGCGTGTCATCATCCTATCACCATGAAAATAAAAAAGAAAAATCGATATTTTAGAATGTATTTATATAAAGTAGAGCACCCTTAAGCGCTGTCAACGGATGCTGAACAAATTCACACATATTGCAGGGATATTTTTTGACACTCTGTCCCGTTCAATGCCGCATTATTGGCGAGAGATGACGCGGTGACAGGTAAACAGCGCATCATATTTTTACGTCAGATTGTCGTGATAAAACAGCAACGAGACAATGAATGTCAAAGCACCAATCATAGCCAGAAGAACAAGCCGGCGGGCTGTAACCGGCTTTTTAACAAACTGACTGGTAATCAGCAGAATGACTGACCAGAGACAAGTAAAAAGCAGCAGGCACAGCGTATAGACAAATCCGGACAAGTCATATCCGCCACCGCCAATCGACGGATATTGCGAAGGCGCAGGATTAAGCAACAAATTGAAAAAACCGGCGACGAGTATAAAAAATATCAGAAGACTGAAAAACACCGGATTTTTCAATAGTATCCCCTTACCTGAATATTCAACGCGATCCGATAATCGCGTTGAATATACTGGCAGGTATCGCGCGTCTAGGCCAGCTTCGGAATGGCATCGAGCAGCATCCTTGTATAAGGCTGCTGCGGGGCTTCAAAGATTGTCTCAGCCATGCCTTCTTCAACAATTTTACCGTGATGCATAACGACAATGCGGTCACAGAGGTGGCGCACAACGGACAGGTCATGACTGATGAACAGCAATGTCAGGTTTAGTTCTTTGCGCAACCGCAGGAGCAGATTGAGAATTTGCGCCTGAATGGATACATCAAGCGACGCCACCGGCTCATCGCAGACAATCACCTCCGGTTTCATCGCCAAAGCACGGGCAATGGCAATGCGCTGCCGCTGACCGCCGGAAAACTGGTGCGGATAGCGGTCTGCAAAGGCCGGATCAAGGCTCACTGCTTTCAGCCACTGTGCCACATAGGCACGAGCTTCGCTTTTTGTGGTCAGACCATGGGCAATCGGCCCTTCGGCAATTGACTGGCCGATGGTGCGGCGCGGATCAAGGGATGCAAACGGATCCTGAAAAATCATCTGGATTTTAGTCGTCAATTTGCGCCCGTGTACATGGTCAGACATGACAGGCTGGCCGGATAGACGGATCTCCCCCTCAGTCGGCTGATAAATTCCGCAGACCATGCGGCCGAGCGTTGATTTACCGGATCCGGATTCTCCGACCAGCCCCAGCGCCTCCCCTCGGGCGATGGTCAGATTGACATGATTAACGGCAATAACCGGTTTGCGTGGTTTCAGCATACCGATTTTCTGGCCGAGCCTGCCCCAGAAATCACTTTTCCATTCAAAGCGTTTGACCGCGTTGCGAACGGTCACAAAATCCGGCTTGGCTTCCGTTACCGGTGCCGCGATTTGAAACGATGCTTCCTCTTCATCTGTCGGTTTGCCCAGCATTTGCCCCGGCTTGGAGCGGGATGGCAGGGCATCCAGCAAACCTTGTGTATAAGGATGGTTTGGTGCTTTCAGAACTTCTGAAGCGGGGCCGGTCTCGACAATCTTGCCCGATTTCATCACGGCAATGCGTTTTGAAATTGAAGCGACAGTTGCCAGATCATGGCTTATCCAGATCATCGAAATGCCAAGCTCGGCGACCAGTGCTTTCACCTCGGTCAGAATTTCCGCCTGCACGGATACGTCGAGCGCTGTGGTCGGCTCATCCGCAATCACCACTTTCGGATTGTGCAGCAAAGCAATGGCAATTGCCACACGCTGGCGCATGCCGCCGGAAAACTGATGCGGATAGAAATCAACCTTATGTTCCGGATCGACAATGCGCACACGGCGCAAGGCTTCCACACAACGCGTGCGTGCATCGCTGTCCGAAATACTTTCATGCGCGCGCAATGCCAGTGTCATCTGATCGAGAACGGTCAGCACCGGATTGAGTGTCATCATCGGGTCCTGAAAGACCATGGAGATTTCACGGCCACGCAATTTACGTAACTCGTTTTCGCTCAGGCCGACAAGTTCACGCCCTTCCAGTTTGACAGAGCCTTGCACGATGCGTCCCGGCTTGTCGATCAGCCCGATCAGAGAAAAACCGGTGATGGATTTACCGGAACCGGATTCACCCACCAGGCCCAGAATTTCCCCGCGATCGAGATAGAAAGAAACACCATCGACAGATTTGACGGTAGCGGCACGGGTTTCGAAATGCGTATGCAGATCAGTGACTTCAAGAAGATGAGCTGTCATTTGTTCAACCTCGGATTAAGCTGGTCGCGGATCTGATCGCCAACGAGATTGATCGCCATGATGAGAATGATCAGTGCAATGCCCGGATAAATCGAAATCCAGTAGCGGCCGGACAGCAGATATTGAAAACCGTTGGAAATGAGCATACCGAGTGACGGTTCTGTTGGCGGCAGACCAACGCCTAAGAAAGACAGCGTTGCTTCCAGAGAAATTGCTGAGGCGACCTGTACTGTCGCCACAACAATCAGTGGCGGCATAGCATTAGGCAAAATATGACGGGTGACAATGAACCAGCCGCTCATCGGCACAGAAAGTGCTGCCTCGACATAGTCTTTATGGCGTTCAGCAGAGGCTGCACCATGAGCCGTACGCACAAAATAGGCATATTGCGAAAAGACCAGAGCGATAATCAGCTGACTTTTGCCTTGTCCGAGAAGTGCTGCCACCACAAAGGCCAGCAGAATAGCCGGAAAGGAGAGCTGCAGGTCGATAACGCGCATGATGAAGGCTTCAAAACGACCACCGACATAGGCTGCCGTTGAGCCGACCAATGCACCAATGGCAAAGGCAATCGCACCGGCGAGCAAGCCCATTTCCAGCGAAATGCGCAAGCCGTAAAGAATGGCCGAGAAGAGATCGCGCCCCTGTCCGTCGGTTCCCAGAATATGGGCGTAACCGCCCTGACCGATATAACCGGGTGCACGGCGTCCGTCCCGCAACACAAGGCTGGAAAGATCGTAAGGATCCTGTGGGGCGATTAGTGGTGCAAAGACGGCCAGCAAAATGATGAGCAGCACTATAAAAGCGGCAACCATAGGCACCGGATGGCGTTTGAATTCCGACCAGAATTGTAATGATCTGCTGTTGAGTAATGACATTATTTGCCACCTCCCTGACGCATGCGCGGATCAAGCACGGCATAGGACATATCCACAATCAGATTAATCGTGATGAAAAGCAGGGAAACCAGCATCAGATAGGCAACCATCACCGGTCGGTCGAGTGAGGTGATACTGTCAATGATCAGCTTGCCAAGACCCGGCCATGAATAGATCGTCTCCGTTACAACGGCAAAAGCAACGGTTGAGCCAAGCTCCAGACCAAAGACGGTAACAAGCGGAATGGAGATCAGGCGCAGCACATGACGGCGCAGAATTGTGCGCTCGTTAATACCGGCGGCACGGGCAAATTTAATCGTGTCGGTCAGCATGATTTCACGCGTACCGGACGCAGCCAGACGGATCATCAGCGACAGTTTGAACAGTGAGAGATTAATGGCGGGCAATGCCAGATGATGAAGACCGTCAAGCGTGAGGAAGCTGACAGGAACACCGAGCACGGAAATTGTGGCACCGCGCCCGCCCGCAGGCATAATACCAAGCTGCACAGCGAAGACCATAATCAGCATCAGTCCGATCCAGAACGTCGGAACGGAAAAACCGAGAATGGACAGTGCCATAATGATTTTGGATGCCCAGCTGTCCGGCTTGTAACCGGCATAAATCCCAAGCGGAATACCGATGAGGCTGGCCATGAACACGGCAGTCAGAGCCAGTTCGGCGGTTGCAGGCAAGCGCGATGCAATCAACTCGGAAACAGGCATATTATAGACGAAGGATCGTCCCAAATCGCCACGAAGCAGATTGCTCATGAATTGCAGATATTGCTGCCAAACCGGCAGGTCCAGCCCGTATTGGGCGATCACCCTGTCACGGATTTCCTGTGTCGCATCCGGTGAGATCAGTACATCGACAGGATTGCCGATGACAAAGACCCCCATAAACACCAATAGCGACATGACAAGCATCACCAATGCTGCCTGCCATAAGCGTCTGACAATAAATGCAATCATCAGCTATGCTCCCCCAAAAGCGGATAACGGACAGTTTCCTCCCGCCGTATCCGCTTAACTATTTCTAATGCCGGACGGGATTTCTCCTGTCCGGAAATTTATGATTATCAGTGCCAGCCGTTTTCGAGTTCAAAGCGGGTTTCACGCACAGCAACATCCCAGATCGCGAGCATATCGGCATCCGGACGTTCAAAAAGGCCGTGATAATTGCCTTCGCAGCTCTCTAACAGCGCACGTTTACGGCCGGCGTCAACGCGTGCCATGGCGCCAAAATCAATGCGCTCTACCGCATGTTCCGGCTGCTGAACGCCTGCAAGACGTGTCCACGGAAAGTTTTCCATCCACGAAGCGTGCGAAGCGCGGCTGTCGATTTCCAGTACTTTGCCCATGGTTTGTGGTGCGCGCCACCAATCGTGCATTTTGACGCTGGCATCGCGGTTGCGGTTCAGCCACTCAGACACAACAGTACCCGCAGGGGCATTGCCGCCATGTCCGTTGACGATCAGGATTCGGCGAAAACCGGCGCGGTAGATACTGTCGAGAATATCTTCAATCACGCTGATATAGGTGCGCAGGCTCAGCGATACTGTGCCCGGAAAATCGGCAAAGCTGGATGCAAGCCCATAAGGGAGCACGGGAAATACCGGCACACCCAGCGGCTCCGCGGCATCCAGCGATACTTTTTCAGCCAGGATCATATCAGTGCCAAGGCTGATGCGGGCATGTTGCTCAACGCTACCGATCGGCAGGATGCAGCGGTCGTCCTGTTTGACACGCTCTTCAACCTGCGCCCAGTGCATGGCGTTAATATGCATGTGAAATTCCTCTCATTTCAAATGTGTTCCCGAGTCTGCGCTCATGGGTTTCTGAAAACTATTATCCATGAAAATATTTCACAGACAAGTTCCAATTGGAACAAAAATTACGTTTGACATCCATAAAACAAGCTATATCTTGTTCTGAATGGAACTTAATTGCCAAACTGTCACGGGGAGAAGTGATGGAGGAGCGTGTAGCTATCGCCCTTGTGGAAGGGCGCGCGGGGCGCAGTGAGGCGGCGGACAGCCGCATCAGCGAAAGCGATATTCTGCATACAAAATTATGGGAAAATCCGTGCTGGCTGTCCTTCCGGATCAACTATCTGGCGCTGCATTACAACAATCCGATCTACGGGTTGATCGGTACTGATCATGATCTGCTGCGACCGGAATTTGTGGTGCTGTATTCACTGTTTCTGCGCGACCGCACGACTTTGTCCGAAGTTGTTGTCGGTTCCGGCTTTCCGAAAAACACGCTGAGCCGCGCCACTAAAAAACTGACCCGCCTGAAACTGGTGCAACGCGAGGGTGACAGTGATGACCTGCGCCGTGTTGTGTTGTGTCTCACCGATGAAGGGCGCGCCATTGTTGAAGCGAAAATGACGCCGATGCTGGAGCGCGAACGTCTGATGCTGGAAACGCTCAGCCCTGCTGAGCGCATGATGCTCTCAGAACTGCTGACCAAACTGGTGATCGCTTCCCGCGAATGGCCGGAAACAATTGCCTCCGATCTGCCGGAGCGTGATGAAGAGTTTGAACAAGACTAATAATGGGGACTGGACTATTCACATGAAAAAAACACTGCATGCTTTAATGCTCGGCACAACATTGCTTTTTAGCGCCGGACAGGTTTTTGCCGCCGATCTGGTTATGGCAATTAAAGCCGGCCCTGCCTCGATGGATCCGCATTTTACGGCAACTGCCGCCAATGCCGAAGCGACGAAACATATTTTCGATACGCTAATCCGTTCCGGCAATAATCTGGAGCTTGAACCGTCGCTGGCCGTGAGCTGGCAGGCACTTGATGATACGACATGGGAATTCAAACTGCGCGAAGGCGTGAAATTCCATGACGGTTCAGACTTTACAGCGGAAGATGTGAAATTCTCTATTGAGCGCATTCCGCATGTGACAGGGCCAAATCCGGCAACGATTTTTGTGCGCCGCGTTAAATCGGTAGAAGTTGTTGATCCGCTGACTGTGCGTGTGACAACAAATTCTGCGGCACCGACATTGCCGAATGATTTTATCCGTTTGTTTATCACTTCGCACAAAGCAGCAGCTGCCTATTCAACACAGGAAACCGCAGCAGAAGGCTTCAATACCGGTAAAGCGACAATCGGCACCGGCCCTTATAAATTCGTTTCATGGGCACCGACACAGGATCTGGTTGTTGAGCGCTTTGACGGTTATTGGGGCGGTGCGCAGCCATGGGATCGCGTTATCCGCAAGGAAATCCCGAATGATGCTGCCCGCGTTGCCCAGCTGAAAGCCGGTCAGGTTGATGTTATTTCCAAAGTGCCGGCCTCGGATGTGCCTGTGCTTGAGCAGGATTCATCGCTGACGGTTGTCAAAAACGAAAGCATCTATATCAGCTATCTCGAATTTGATTTCCGCGAAAAAAGCCCGATGGTATTTGCCAAGGATGGCAGCAAGCTGGACAAAAATCCGCTGCTTGACTCGCGTGTGCGAGAAGCTTTTGATCTGGCAATTGACCGCGAGACCATAGTTGAATTCGCTCTGGAAGGGATGGCAGCCGTACCGACGCAATTGGTAACCTCCAATATTTTCGGCTATGACAAGTCGCTGCAGGCACCGGAGTTCAACATTAATCGTGCAAAAGAGCTCCTCACAGAAGCCGGTTATCCGGATGGTTTCAAAATCACATTGAGCTATTCAAATGACCGTATGCCGAATGAGCTGGGACCTACAGTCGCCCAGATGCTTGCTGCTATCGGCATTACTGCGGATGTCAACGGTGTTCCGGCAGCGGTGTTCAATCCTGCGAAAACCCGCGGTGAATATTCGCTCTATATGGCAAGCTGGGGCACATTGACCGGCGAAGCTAATTACATGCTGTCATCGCTGATGCATTCCAATGAACCGGCAAAATCGCTGGGTGCGTTTAACATGCGCGGTTATGCCAATCCGGAAATGGACAAGCTGATTGAAGATGCGGCCGCAGCAATGGATGAAGATCAGCGCCGTAGCTTGCTTGAAAAAGCCAATAATCTGGTGGCAACAGACCGTCCTGATCTGCCGCTGGCCATTCAGCTCAGTGCATGGGCAGTGAAAAAGGATAAGGTGGAACTGACACCGCGTGCCGATGAAGACACGCTGGCGATGAATATCAAACCAGTAAAGTGAATGAATAAAAAGGCCGGTTTAAACCGGCCTTTTTTTATCAGGGCTCTGCGAATGAATGACTTTTACCTTTTACACCAATTGCTCCATCGGCATTAATGCTCCGCGTTGCATCACCACCTGTGAAGCGACAGCATGACCGGCTTTAACAGCGGTCTCAATATCTTGGCCACTCAACAGTGCCGCGAGAAAACCGCCATTGAATGAATCTCCGGCACCGGTTGTATCCACCGGTTTGAGCTGTTCAATATCTGTGATCTGACGCATGCCATTGTCATCAGCAATCAGCATTGTGCCGCCGCCGTTTTTAACTACAACGGCTTGCGCACCGGCAGTGCGATAGCGGGCAGCGCAATCCTCTAAACTGCGATCACCAAACATTGCCGCTTCATCATCAAAACTCGGTAAAACAATCTGCGCAACCGCTGCTGCCTGCATGATCGTTTCGCGCAAAATATCGTGGCTCTCCCATAAACGCGGCCTGATATTGGTATCAAACACCACCGTTTTTCCGGCGCGGGCAGCATCCCTCAAATGAGAGATAAATACTGTCCGCTGCTCAGGACAAAGAATGGCCAGCGTAATCGCAGAAAAATATATGATATCGGCATCGGAAAAAACCTTGGCGAGCAATGGCTGATTGACCGCCAGCAGGCGTGCTGCCGACTGGTTGCGCCAATAGGTAAAATGCCGTTCCCCGTTCTCAACTTCGATCAGGTAAAGACCAGCCTGACGCTGCGCATCTTCCTCAATATAGTCAGTACCGATCCCGTTCCGGTTCAGAAAATCTTTCATCTTGGCAGAAAAACTATCCGTACCGATACGGGTAAAATACGACACATCCCAGTCCTGCACAGGCAGACAAGCGCGCGCATACCAAGCGGTGTTTAAAGTATCGCCTGCAAAGCCAAGATGAAACTCACTGCCTCCCAGTGAGGACATTTCAATCATGCATTCACCGGCAGACAAAAAGAGCTTTTTCCTCACCATTCCCCCGTCATGCTATTTGTTTGTCAGGTCGTTGCCCCGAGCTGCCATGGCACAAATTCATTGTCGCCATAGCCGTAAATCTCGCTCACTGTCTTGCGGCCGGAAGCAACAGCAATAATCTCCTCAAAGATACGTTCGCCTGCCTGCTGAATAGTCTCTTCACCGGTAACAATGCCACCGCAATTCAGATCCATGTCTTCCTTCATATGCTCATACATATCTGAATTGGTTGCGATTTTAATACTCGGTGCCGGTTTGAAACCCGAGACGGATCCACGCCCTGTGGTGAAACAGATGAGGTTACACCCCCCTGCTACCTGCCCTGTTACAGAGACAGGGTCATAGCCCGGCGTATCCATAAATACGAAACCCGTTTCATCAATCGTCTGCGCATATTCATAAACCTGACGCAGTGGCATAGAGCCGCCTTTCGCCACGGCACCGAGCGATTTTTCGAGGATTGTGGTCAGCCCGCCCAGCTTATTGCCATGAGACGGATTATTATTAAGTTCATCGCCGTTGCGTTGCGTGTAGTCACGCCACCAGTCAATCCGCGACAACAGCTTTTCAGCAATGTTCGGCCGCGCTGCCCTGCGGGTCAGCAAATGTTCAGCACCGTAAATCTCCGGCGTTTCCGACAAAACACTGGTGCCGCCATGCCGTACAAGCAAATCCGATGCATAGCCCAGTGCCGGATTTGCGGAAATGCCCGAATAACCATCCGAGCCGCCGCATTGCAAACCCAGCTTAAGCTGCGACAGAGGCTGCTGCGTGCGCTGCGCCGCATTCACAACCGGCAACATTGTTTCAATCGCTGCAATCGCCGCTTCAATTGTCTTCCGTGTACCGCCATATTGCTGGATGGTCAGCGTCTGCAAGCGCTCACCTTCTTCCAGCTTGTAATGTTCAAGGATCGGAGCAATCTGATTGGTCTCGCAACCCAGTCCGATCAGCAACACGCCGCCGAAATTGGGATGACGGGCATAGCCCTGTATCGTGCGGGTCAGAACCCGATAGGCTTCCGACTGGGTATTGATCCCGCAGCCGCCCGCATGTCCGAGCACAACAACACCGTCAATATTGTCATAGTCTTTCAAGCCACCCATGCGGTTGAAATGATCCGCCACATATTGCGAAACAGTGGCTGAACAATTCACCGTTGCAATCACACCAATATAATTGCGCGTACCAACCCCACCTGCACCGCGGTCGAAACCCAGAAAGCTGCGTCTTTCCTCTTCAGAAAACAGTTCCGGTTCCGCATAATCAACACAGAACTCATGCTCGTGCTGTGATGGCAGCATTGCCAGATTATGCAGATGCACATGCGCACCCGCAGCAATATCCTCTGTCGCGACACCAATCACATTGCCGTATTTGCGGATTTCCTGTCCTTTTGTGATGGGTACAAGTGCAACTTTATGCCCTTTGCCGATCAGATTAGCGGCGACAAATTCACCACTGCCGACAGGTTCTCCGGCGCGGATTGTCACCCGAGCAACCGCCACATGGTCAGACGGATGAAGGACAATAACCGGACTGTTCTGACGGGTCATCGCTCACCCGCCCGCCTTTGCCGGACACAAAGCACCGGCATCCAATGCAGTGATTACCCCGCGCAATTCTGCAAGGCCACGTAACCGGCCGATAACCGGATAACCCGGTGTCACCTGCTTTGCCAGATCATCCAGCATACGGTGACCATGATCGGAGCGGAAAATAATCTTTGATCCGCTATCCCGCTTGCGGTCTTCCTCGACCAGCGCACGCAGCAATGCAACCATATCCACATCCCCTTCAAGATGGGCGGCTTCATAGAAGCTACGTCCGTCACCCTGTCGTGTGGTTGCCCGTAAATGCGAGAAATAGATACGTGATGCAAAACGGCGCGCCATTGCAGGCAGATCATTATCCGCCCGCGCACCAAGACTGCCGGAGCAGAAACACATACCATTGGCCGGAGACGGCACCGCATCAAAAATCGCGGCATAATCAGCTTCATTTGAAGCAATGCGCGGCAGTCCGAACAGGGAGCGCGGCGGATCATCCGGATGCAGGGTCAGGCGTACACCCAGCTCGTCCGCAACGGGGGTCACTTCTTCCAAAAAAGCAATCAGATTTTGTCTTAGCTTATTGGCATCCACATGCGCATAAGTTTCCAGCTTGTTGCGGAAAGCCGGTATCGTCAGCGGCTCGGTTGTCGAACCCGGCAAAGCACTGGCAATATTGAAAATCAGCTGATTAATCTCAGCCTCGCTCATCGCCTCATAGGTTGCGCGGGCAGCAAGACGGTCAGCTTCGGAATAGTCCTGTTCCGCATTTTTACGCTGCAAAATATGCAGATCAAAAGCAGCAAAACGATCCTGATCAAAACGCATGGCAGTCGCGCCGGTTGGCGTGACATAATCCAGATCAGTGCGACACCAGTCCACAACCGGCATAAAATTATAGCAAATGACTTTAATATCATGTGCAGCCAAAGCCTCCATTGAGGCAATCCATGCGGCGATATCCTGTTTTGCGGCACCGCCTTCACGCTTGATCGCATCCGAAATCGGGATGCTCTCCACCACAGACCAGACAAGCGGCGTGCGGTCAGAAGGGGTATTTTCAATCAGCGTCTTGCGTTCTGCAATCTGACTAGGCGTCCATGCCTGTCCGATCGGCACATCATGCAAAGCAGATACAATATCTGTTGCTCCGGCCTGACGTACAGCATCCAAAGACACACCGGCATCCGGCCCGAACCATCTCCACGCTTGACGCATTAACCCCTCCTCCGAATAAGTTTTTATATTTTATGATTGTGAAAATCTGTGGCAGCGGACGAACGCCTGATCAGACAAAGAAATCCGGATGGCTTTTCCGCAACTCGTCAATATCCGGCAAAACCGCGCTGAGATGATGCTTCATCGCCTTTATCGCTTTCGGTGCATCTTTAGCGGCAATGGCATCCCTGATAAGTTTATGTTCGCGCAAAACCTGATCCATACGCCCCAGCACCGGAACGGTCATGCGCCGTGCACGGTCGATCTGGATTTTCACAAGCTTCAAATGCTGCCAGATACCGGGATAACCGGCGATTTCCGCAACCGCCTCATGGAAAGCATCGTCTGCTTCATGAAACAATCCCAGCTTTTCACGGCTGGCATGGAATTGCTGCATATCAATCAGCTCATCCAGCTTAGCGACGGCTTCCGGTGTTGATGATAATGCCGCATGTTCCGCCGTCGCTCCTTCCAGCGCCTGACGGATCACCACAGATTCCGGTATCAGATCAACCGGAATGCGCGCCACGAAAGTGCCTGACTGCGGGAAAATATCGACCAGCCCTTCTTCAGCCAGACGAATAAGCGCCTCACGCACCGGCGTGCGACTCACACCGAATTGCTCAATAAATGTTTTCTCGTTCAGCGCCGTGCCAGGCAGCAGCTTCATTGCAACAATATCCGCCTGTAATGCGCGGTAAATCAGCTTTGCTGCGGTTTCACGCCCTGCGGCAGGCCGCCTTCCTGAGGATATCTGCCCGAATGTCGGCTGCGTGTTCAATCTTGTTCTCCTGCCTGAATCTCAAGTCTTCAGGTCTTGTTTATCCGCTCGCAACTGCGATCCGAAACAAAAAATCCATGCGCTGTTGACATACTAATATATTATTATTTACTGTTCGCCAAGCGCCGGATGCAAATTCTGTACAAGACGGATCAAAAACCGCGGACAGAAAAAGCCGGACAGCAATGACGGGAAACAGACCTCAAAGTCTGTCAGGGAGGAAAAGACCAGCAATGGCACTCAATCCGGATCGCCTTCTGCCTGCGGAGGCAGACAGCCGCGCCATAGCGCGACGCTTGTTCGCATCGGTCGAAAAACTGCCGATTATCTCCCCGCACGGGCATACAGAACCGTCATGGTATGCGACAGATATCGCTTTTCCCGATCCGGCAACCCTGTTTGTCAAACCCGATCATTATATCTGCCGTATGCTCTACTCGCAGGGCATTCCGCTGGAGCAATTAGGCATTGCCCGTCTGGATGGCGCAGCGGTGGAAGCCGACAGCCGTACCATCTGGCGATTATTTGCAAAACACTGGCCTCTGTTTCGCGGCACACCGTCCCGCCTCTGGTTTGAACATTCTCTGGAAAGCATTTTCGGCATTACGGAACGTCTCAGCGAGAACAATGCCGACCGGCTTTATGACCTGATTTCCGAGAAGTTGGGGACGCCGGAAATGCGTCCGCGTGCGCTATATGACCGCTTCAATATTGAAGCGATCTCCACCACGGATTCCGCCAATGACCCGCTGACACATCATGATGCGATCCTTAGCTCAGGCTGGCACGGGCGCGTTGTTCCCGCCTACCGTCCGGATGCAGTGGTTGATGCATCCCGTCCTGATTTTCATAGTGAACTGGAAAAGTTTATCACACTGACAAATAATCCGATGACCTATCAGGGGTATTTGCAGGCGCACCGCAACCGCCGCGCCTATTTCAAGGCACGCGGCGCAACATCCACCGATCACGGTCACCCGACTGCACAGACAGCCAATCTCTCGGCAGGTGAAGCGGAAGCACTGTTTGAACGCATCATCAAACAACCGGTCAAACCGGAAGATGCAGAACTGTTTCGTGCCCAGATGCTGACCGAAATGGCACGCATGAGCATTGATGACGGGCTGGTGATGCAGATCCATCCGGGCTCATACCGCAATCATAATCCGCAAGTTTTCTCCGCTTTCGGTTTTGACAAAGGTGCGGATATTCCGAACCAGACCGGCTATGTGAAAGAACTCAAACCTCTGCTTGATGCGCATGGCAATGATCCGCGCCTGACGCTTATTCTGTTCACGCTGGATGAGACGGCTTACAGCCGCGAACTTGCACCGCTGGCGGGGCATTACCCGGCCCTCAAGCTCGGCCCCGCATGGTGGTTCCATGACAGTCCGGAGGGGATCAGGCGCTATCGTGAACTGACGACGGAAAGCGCCGGTTTCTACAACACCGTCGGTTTTAATGACGACACCCGCGCTTATCTCTCCATTCCCGCCCGCCATGATATGGCACGCCGTGTGGATTGTGCCTTCCTTGCCCGTCTTGTTGCTGAGCACCGCCTTAATGAGGAAGAAGCCTATGAAGTCGCTCATGACCTCAGCTACCGGCTGGCTAAACAGGCTTATAAATTATGACCGGAACACTCAATTCTCTATCCGATAAAACCTTGGCCAACCTGCCTGCAACTGTGAGCAAACCTGCCTATGACCGTTCTGATCTGAAAACAGGGATTATCCATTTAGGCATCGGTGCATTTCACCGTGCGCATCAGGCAGTGTATACAGAAAATATTCTGCAGGATGACCAGAGCTGGGGCATTACCGGCGTTTCTCTGCGTAGTCCCGACACCAGAGATGCGCTCGCCCCGCAGGATTATCTCTATAGTGTTGCCGTGCGTGATGGTGCCGGTGAAAAACTGCATGTTATCGGCTGTCTCACCGATATTCTGGTCGCACCGGAAAATCCGGAAGCCGTGCTGCAAGCCATGTGCCAGCCGGATATTCGCATTGTCACGCTCACTGTGACCGAAAAAGGCTATTGCTACGCTCCCGCCAGCCGTACGCTGGATGAGAGCAACAGCGATATTATCCATGACCTGAAACACCCGCATGCACCACGCTCTGCCCCCGGCTTTCTGGTCGAGGCTATCAAGAGAAGACACGCATCAGGACTACAGCCTTTCACAGTTCTCTCCTGTGACAATCTGCCAGCCAACGGAGAAACACTGAAGCGTGTAACTGTCCGGCTTGCCGAACTGACCAATCCGGAACTTGGCCGTTTTATCACGGAACATGTTGCATTCCCGTCCAGTATGATTGACCGCATTGTACCGGCAACCACCGATCAGGATTGCGCAAGTGTCAGCCGTGCTTTGAACGCGAAAGATCAATGGCCAGTCTGCACAGAACCGTTCAGCCAATGGGTGATTGAAGATCATTTCCCTTCCGGTCGCCCATCATGGGAAAAAGCAGGGGCAAGTTTTGTCCGCGATGTCGCCGCTTTTGAGCTGATGAAGCTGCGTTTACTCAACGGCAGTCACTCTACACTTGCCTATCTCGGCTTTCTCGCCGGTCATGAAACCGTATCCGCAACCATGGCCGCAGCCGGCTTTAAAACATTCATCCGCGCCATGATGGATGAGGAGATAACGCCGACACTGCCCGCTCTGCCGGATTTTGATCTTTCAACCTATAAAGACCAGCTGATTGAACGGTTTTGTAATCCGGCTCTGCATCACCGGACTGCACAGATTGCTATGGACGGTTCGCAGAAACTGCCGCAACGCCTGCTGAATACAATCCAGAACCGTCTTCTGGCCGGTCAGTCTTTTGACCGTCTGGCATTGGGTGTTGCCGCATGGATGCGCTTTGTGACCGGTAAAGATGAACACGGACAGGCTATCGACATTCGCGATCCGCTGCGTGAACAACTCTTGCAAGCAACGGCGGGGCTCACCACGGCACAGGATATACTGACTGCATTGCTGGCTTTTGACAGTATTTTCGCGCCCGAACTCGCTCAAAATGTGCGTTTCAAATCCGTCATTTTACAGCAACTTGAAACATTACTGACAAACGGCGCGGCTAAAACAGTTCAGAATTTCAAGTCTGTAAGCACCAAGACGTAAAAACGGGACATTTTTTGCTTGCCCTGCAAAATTGATAGACTAATATATTAAAATAAAAGACGGCCTTTCTGAGGAGGCAGGCCGTACTACCAATAAAAATCAACGGGGAGGAACAGTCATGCATTTCACACGCAGACAGACATTGGGTGGTCTGGCAGCTCTTGCTACACTTCCGGCAACAAAGCTCTGGGCACAGAGCAAACTGGCACTGCCGACATCGCCGGTCGCAATCAACATTGTTGATGTCGCCGGCAATCTGGCGCTTACCCAGAAAGCAATTGAAAATTATGCTGCGGCCAAGCCGGAACTGGTTTCAAAAATCACTTTCACCAAAGCACCGGCACCGGAACTTCCGGGCAAGCTGAAAGCGCAGCAGGCCGCCAAACGCCTTGATATTGATCTGGTATTGACCGGCGCGGATGCGCTGGCTGCCGGACTGGAAATGGACCTGTGGGTCAAGCTGTTTCCTGACCACACCGCAGCCTTACCTGACCTGCAATCCATTTATCTGGAACCGGCATGGCGCATGCAGGCCTTTGCCAAAGATCACGGCGTTGCAGTCGTTTATTATCCGTCGGGTCCGCTGCTCGAATATATGCCTGAGCATGTGAAAAAAGTACCAAGCAATGCGGAAGAATTGCTCGCATGGGCAAAAGAAAATCCGAATAAATTTGCCTATGCTCGTCCGGCCAATTCCGGCCCCGGCCGCACATTCCTGATGGGATTGCCATATCTGCTCGGCGATACAGACCCGCGCGATCCGGTCAAAGGCTGGGATAAGACATGGGCTTATCTGAAAGAGCTGCATAAATATGTTGAGTATTACCCGACCGGCACCGGCGCGCTGATGAAAGAGCTCGGCGAAGGCACCCGTCATATGACTGTGACCACAACCGGCTGGGATATTAATCCGCGCGTGCTGGGCGTGGTGCCGAAAGAAGCAGCCGTTGCCAAACTGGATGGCTTCCACTGGGTTGCCGATGCGCAGTTTATGAGCGTACCGAAGGGTGTCAGCGATGAAAAACTCGCTGTTCTGCTTGATCTGATGAGCTTCCTGCTTACCCCTGAGCAGCAGGCTTATACTTATGATGAAGGCTATTTCTATCCGGGCCCTGCGGTCAAAGATGTGCCGCTCTCCATGGCACCGCAATCCAGTCAGGATGCCATCGCGGAATATGGCCGCGCAGAATATGCCGACTGGATCGCCAATAATCCGGTGGAGCTGCCGCTCGATCCGGATGCCATGGTCGTCGCGTTCCGCCGCTGGGACGAAGAAGTCGCCAGCCAGCCAAAATAAAACCGGTAAACGACGGATGTCATCTGCCTTTCAGGTGACATCCGGCAATGAGGTATTTCATGCAACTTGCGTCACTACCCTTTGAGGAAATCCGGCTTGAAAAGCTCAGCCGGTCTTTCGGAGCTCATCAGGCATTAAAAGGCATCTCCCTTTCGATCAGGAAAGGCGAATTTATTGCCCTGCTCGGCCCGTCCGGCTGCGGAAAATCCACAGCATTGAACTGTATCGCCGGACTGCTCGCAACAACGGGTGGTGGTATTTTTATTGATAAAACCCGTATCGACACCCTGAAACCGGAAGATCGCGGTTTTGGTATGGTGTTTCAGAATTATGCACTGTTTCCGCATATGACTGTACGCCAGAATGTCGGTTTCGGCCTGAAAATGCGCGGCACCCCCAAAGCGGAAATGAACAGCCGTGTGGAAGCCGCCATTGCCATGGTGCGCCTGCATGGTCAGGAAGACAAATTGCCGGGGCAGCTATCAGGTGGTCAGCAGCAGCGTGTTGCCATTGCCCGCGCCATCGTGATTGAGCCGCCTCTGGTTCTGATGGACGAACCATTGTCCAATCTTGATGCCAAGCTGCGTCTGGAAATGCGCGCTGAAATTCGCCGCATTCATAATCAGCTTGGTGCCACAACAATTTATGTGACCCACGATCAGGATGAAGCGCTGTCGCTGGCCGACAGGATTGTGGTGCTTCGCGATGGTGAAATCCGTCAAGTCGGTTCACCGGTCGAGCTTTATGAACACCCGGATCATCTGGATGTGGCCGAATTCATGGGCTACCGCAACCGCCTCTCCGGTAAAGTTATCGCCGAACAGAACGGCAAGGTGACACTTGATATCGGCAATGCCCATATTTCCGGCACCGCACGGGTGCCGCTGACCGTCGGGCAAAATGCTGTTCTCGCAGTACGACCGGATGATGTGAGCACCACAGCCGCAGACGCATCAACCATCCAATCAAATATTCTGGCCAAGGTTGAAACAATTGAGTATCGCGGCCGTGATTTTGTCGGCACTGCCAGCACCGATAATGCACATGAGCTGGTGTTTCACGCTTCAGCAAATGCAGCACCAGGCAGCGCTATCGCGCTGGCTATCGACCCTGCCCGTGCTCTTGTGTTTCCGGCGTGAGGTGACACATGAACACCTCTTCCGATCTTGAAAAACTGTCACTGCGACAAAGGCTCGCCGTCAAAGGGATCGACGGCACAACCATGCTGGTTCTACCCGCTGTTATCTTTCTGCTGGGGGTCTTTATCTATCCGTTCATCTATGGCTTACTGCTCTCCTTCACCCCGCAAGAGGGGGAAGGCATGTTTGCCAATTATATCAAGTTCTTCTCCGATCCGTTTTTGTATAAAACCATCGGAACGACTTTGTGGCTGGCCATCCCTGTCACGCTGATCAGCCTGCTGATTGCTGTGCCGGTGGCGTTCCGTGTCCGGCTGATGCGCCGTCAGCGCCTGCTGACCACCATTCTTGTTCTGCCGGTCACACTGGGTACAGTACTGGTGGCCGAAGGCTTGCTGAATTATCTGGGGCCGCAGGGCTGGTTCAGCCGCACGCTGATGTTTATCGGACTTGTCGACAGCCCTTTAAAGCTGACCAATAATTACTGGGGTGTCTTCGCATCGCTGATTATTACCGGCTTTCCTTTCACCTTTTTGCTCACTTTGTCCTATGTCACCGGTATTGATCCAGCACTGGAACAGGCGGCAGCAACCCATGGTGCAAAAAGCTGGCAGCGCTTCCGCCACGTCCTTCTGCCGCTATTGATGCCGGGACTGGCAATTACCTTCTGCCTGTCCTTTGTGCTGGCTTTCGCAGTCTTCCCGTCCGCCGTATTGCTTGGCGCTCCGGCAGGGCCGACACGCGTTATTTCCATTGCCGCCTATCAGGCAGCCTTTGAGCAATATGATTATTCAATGGCATCCGCCGTTGCCATGATTATGGCCACTGTACAGCTCGCTATTGTCGCGGCAGTCCTTGGCATCCGCAGTCTGTTTTATCGCGGCGCAACCAGCGGAGGTAAAGGCTAATATGATCAGAGATACCTCTATCGGATCCAAATTATGGATCACCGCCGTCTGGGTCATTGTTGCCTTTTTTGTCATCAACTTGCTGGCAATGATCGCAACAGTCGTGCTCTCGTCCTTTTCAACGCGCTGGCTTGGCACATGGCTGCCGCAGGCACTGACAACACGCTGGTACTTCACCGCTTGGCGGGAGTTTCAGCTCGGCGATGTGCTGATCGTCACCTTCCAGATCGTCTTCACAGTTGTGGCTCTGTCCGGTCTGCTCGGCGTTACGGCAGCCTATGCCATGGCGCGCCGCAATTTTCCCGGCCGCAATCTGGTAATGCTGTTGTTTCTGCTGCCTTTGCTGGTGCCGCCGATCACCTTCGGTATTCCGCTGGCAACCGTGCTTTATCAAGCGGGTGTCGGGGGGACATTCTGGGGTGTGGTACTGGCCAATCTGGTGCCGACCGTTCCTTTTGTTATTCTGGTGATGATCCCGTTCATAGAGCAGATTGACCCGAAAGTGGAAGCAGCCGCCCATGTTTTCGGTGCGAATAAGTTCCAGTTGTTCCGCTATGTACTGATGCCGATGCTGCTGCCCGGCATTCTGGCTGCATTACTGCTGGTGCTTGTCCGCACAGTCGCCATGTTTGAGCTGACATTCCTCACCGCAGGACCAACCAGCCAGACCCTTGTTGTGGCGCTCTATTATTCCGTTTTTGCCTCGGGCGTACGCTCAGTCCAGTCTATTGATGCCATGGCAGTGATCTATATGATTACAACTCTGGTATGGCTGCTGCTGGCACTGCGCTTTGTCAATCCGACACAGATTGTTGCCCGCGCCAAACAGTCTAACAATTAGAAAACAAACCCGCCGTCAGATTATATGATCTGACGGCGGGTTTAGAGCGGTTCCCGTTAAAATTAAATCGGTAAAATCGCTCTAATTCTTTGTTTCAACGCGTATCTTATCCGAAAACCGCTTCACACTTTTCGGGGTACGCTATAATTCCCCCGTTGCAATTGCAGGTAAGTTTCCGAGTGCACTCTCAATCAGCGGACGAATAGCGCTGTGCAAAATGTCTTGATTTTCGGTTTGCACCATAATCACATCGGGCAGTTTTAAAGCACCAACCAGCCCTTCTGCCTGAAACTGACTGCATAGCTGAGTAAAAACAGCCTGATTAGAAGTAAACGGCCCTGTCAGATACACTCTGTCAGGAAACAAAATGCGGCACATATTGCCCAGCGCCCGCGCCACAAGACGGATTGCCAGCTGCATATCAGCATGGCCTGCAAGTGATGCATCCTGCAAATATCCGCCGATATCCTGCTCTTGACCCAAACTTGTCAGCTCATCCAGCCCCAGTTGCTGCAACAAGACCGGCAAGGCAACCGCCGTTTCCAGACAACCTCGGTTTCCGCAACCGCAGGGGCGGTCCTGCAATGTATCAAAACGCCAATGACCGATCTCACCAAAAGGTCCCTGATGGGCAATACTGGCGACATCGCGGGAACAATAAGCCAACCCGATCCCCCAGCCCCAATGCAATAATGCGGCGGTATTGACCGGCGCAGTCTCTGCTTTGAAATGCACATCCAGCTCGATATCCAACTGGCGGAACAAACAGACAAGCGGCGTAACAGGGTTCAAGGCTTCAGCGAGATTAAAGTCCCGCACCTGCGGCCAGCGGGATGTAATCAACCAGACCCGCTTTTTAACATCGACAATACCAGCCACGAGAATTGTCGTGCCAACATGCACCATCATATCCGGTTGCGAAGCCCGCAATGCCTGTATCATTTGCTGCAGAAAAACCGTCATCTGCTGATTATCCGCATCATCATTCAAACGCTTGGTCTGTGAGGCAATAATATTACCCTGCAAATCCAGCAAAGCGCCTTCCACCAGATAGCTGGTCATTTTAATAACAGTGAAACCGATCCGCTGTGCGTTCAACCGTAAAAGTGTTCCGGGGCGTCCGCGTCCGCGTCTTTCCCCCACGTCTTCCGTTACAAAACCATTATCCAGCAAATCCGCGATAATGCGGGAGGTTGTCATGGATGTCAGATCAAGCGTAGCCGCAAGGCTGGCGCGGGACTGTCCATCCGCCTCCAGCAGACTGCTGACAACACGGGCACAATCACGCTGATGCGCATCGGAAAAGCGGAGATTCTGAAAATTCTGCATAGCAACTCATCCCATATTATTATTTTGAATAATATTATTCAAAAACAACTTGCAAGCCTAAAATGAAGGTGTATTCTTTTAATCAGGAGGAGGCAGAGGTCAGTGCCAGCTTAAAAAAGCGACATTACCGATCAGCCTTACAATCAGAGCTTTGCAGCCTGCGTCATGCGCGGGAGTGCTGATGCTTTGCCTTTTAAAACGGGGAGAATGGCGTGGAAATACGTGTTTTCGACACGAAACAGCAATTAGGAGAGGCTGCAGCAAAACGTGGTGCGGAAGCCATCAGATCGGCTCTGCGCAACAAGGGGAAAGCCTCAATTATTGTTGCTACCGGTGCCAGCCAGTTTGAAATGCTGGAAGTACTGATCCGCGAACCGGATATTGACTGGTCCAAAGTCACCGCTTTTCATCTGGATGAATATGTCGGCATGAAAAAGAGCCATCCGGCAAGCTTCCGCCGCTATCTGATTGAGCGCTTTGTTAAACCGCTCGGCGGTAAAGTCACACTCCACGAAATCAATGCCGAAGATAATCCGGAAGCAGAAGCCAGCAGGCTCAGCAAGCTGATCATGAATGAAAGCATTGATGTTTGCTTTGCCGGTATCGGCGAAAATTGCCATCTGGCTTTTAATGACCCGCCGGCCGATTTCGAGACCGACAAACCTTATATTATTGTTGATCTGGACGAAGCCTGCCGCCGTCAGCAAATGGGTGAAGGCTGGTTTGCCACGCTGGAAGATGTGCCTGCTCAGGCTATCTCCATGAGCATTAAACAGATTATGAAATCGTCCCTGATCATTCTATCCGTGCCGGATCAACGTAAGGCGCAGGCTGTTAAAAATGCCCTTGAAGGACCAGTAACACCGCTTCATCCGGCATCCATTTTGCAAAATCACAACAACACTGTGGCTTTGCTCGACACCCAATCAGCGTCGCTTTTGTCATGCGCACCAAAGGTTTAACCGATCTTCAGGTCAACGGCTTTGCCGGTGTTGATTTCAACTCCGGCAAGCTTACCGCATCTGAACTCGACCATGCATTAGAAGCTATGCTCGCGTCAGGTGTCACCGCCTGTTTGCCGACGCTGATCACTGCTGCACCGGATGTGTTGCTGCAGCGTATTCAGGTGCTGGATAATGCCATTCAGCATAGCAGACTTGGCCGTCTGATATGCTTAGGCCTGCATATTGAAGGGCCGTTTCTCAACCCGCAACAGGGTTTTGCCGGATGCCATCCGGCTGGCGTTATGACACCACCATATGCCAGTCTGATTGATGATTTGCAGGCGCGGATCACCACACCGATCCTGCTGGTGACGCTGGCGCCGGAACTCTCCGGTTCTGAAGAATTTATTGCAGCGATGAAGGCCCGCAATATTCTCACAGCCATCGGCCATTCTGATTGTAACTTTGAGACTGCGGCTCAAGCAGCCTCGGCCGGAGCCAGCCTTTCCACCCATCTCGGCAATGGCCTGCCGCAGCATATGCCAAAGCTGGAAAATCCGCTGTTTGCCCAATTGGCAGAAGACCGCCTCACCGCCTGCCTCATTGCCGACGGATTTCATATTCCGCCGCAAGCGCTCAAAGTAATGATACGGGCGAAGGGGATTTCGCGTTCCGTTTTGGTAACCGATGCGGTTTCCGCAGCAGCGGCTGAGACAGGCTTTTATCATTTCGCGGATATGCGGATTGAGCGCCATGACAATGGCATGGTCAAAAATCCGAATGGTGCCGGTCTCGCCGGTTCAACGCTGTGTCTCGATCAGGCTGTGCGTAATCTTGTGGCATGGGGCATTGCCTCCTTTGATGAAGCAGTGCGCATGGCATCCGGTAATGTTGAGGCACTTCTGGCGCCTGTTCTCGCTGCCCGAGGCATAAAACAGCCTGTGAGTTTCATCGAATGGACATCTGATCTGTTTATACGGAAAGCAACCTTTCCGGAGCATGACACATAAGCATCAAAACCGCTCAACCTATAAAAATAAAAAGGGGAACAGGATGAAAATCAATGATCTGAGAATGAACCGGCGCGTGCTGATTACAGGTGCATCCGCAACCGCATTTCTGGCTGGGAGTGGCTTAAGTTTTGCCCGCAAAATGCCGCTGCCTGCCAAACCGGTCGAGGTGAAGCTGATGGATGTCGGCGGGGCTTTGTCGCTCGTACAGCCTGCTCTTGAACTTTATGCCGAGCGCAATCCGGATAAGGTTTCCCGCATCGTGTTTCTGAAAGCACCGGTGACCGAACTGGCCGGTAAACTCAAAGTGCAACAAAAAAGCAATCGCGTTGATATTGATCTTGTGCTGACCGGCAGTGACGGTCTCGCAGCCGGTCTTATCGAAGATACATGGATGCAAATCCTGCCAGAGTTTAATGAAACTTTTCCTGATATTGAAGCCAATTACGAGCCTGCAGCCCTGAACCTGCATAAAATTCAGGGGGCCGGTTACGGTGTGGTTGTCACCTATTACCCTTCGGGCCCGCTGCTTGAATATGCACCGGAGCGTGTGGCAAAAGCACCGGAAAGTGCTGAAGAACTGCTGGCCTGGGCAAAAGAAAATCCGGGCCGTTTCCTCTATGCCCGTCCGACAAATTCAGGCCCTGCCCGCACCTTCATGATGGGGCTGCCTTATATTCTCGGTGACAAAGACCCGACCGATCCGATCAACGGCTGGGAGAAAACATGGAGCTATCTCGCGGAACTCGGCGATTATATTGATTATTATCCGGCGGGTACCGGCGCAACGATGAAGGAATTCGGCGAAGGTTCACGCGATATTATCGTGACCACCACCGGCTGGGACATTAATCCGCGCGCGGTCGGCATTGTGCCGGAAACAGCTAAAATCTCCACACTGAAAGGCTTCCACTGGGTTTCTGATGCCTTCTTCATGTGTATTCCGAAAGGCGTGAAAGATGATGTTCTGGCGGTGACGCTGGACATTATGGCCTTCCTGCTCACACCGGAAGCACAGGCCTTTGCCTATAATGAAGGCTCGCTCTATCCGGGCCCCGCGGTGAAAAATGTTCCGCTTTCCATGGCCCCGCAGCATAGTCAGGATATTATCAAGCAATTCGGACGACCTGAATATGATGACCTGATTGCCAATAATCCGATTGAGCTGCCGCTGAAACCGGAAAAAATGGTGCAGGCTTTCCGCAAGTGGGATGAGCTGGTCGGCGCACGCAAATCATAACCATTACACCTTCACCCCCAGACTGCGGAGCCTACAGCCTTGTGTGTCTATTCGATATACAGCGCTCAAAAGCTCCGCATTTTTTCCGATTACAGCGGATAGCAATATGACACAGATCCCGCAGGTTGCTCTTATCGGTGCCGGTTATCGCGGCAATGCCTATGGCGATATTGCCCTGAAAAACCCGCATCTTATGAAATTTGCCGCCGTCTGCGATATCAGACCGGATGCGGTTGCTGCATTTGCCAGCAAGCATGGCATTGCGCCGGAGAACTGCTTTTCAGACAGTATCACCATGCTCAACGCGCTCAAAAACATTGATGCAGTTGTCGTGGCCAATCTCGACAAGGATCATGAAACTGTTGCCATTGCTGCTCTAGATCGCAAATTCAATGTGCTGCTGGAAAAGCCGATGGCTTCCACGGTTGAAGCCTGTCAACGCATGGCGGAAGCCGCCGACCGCAACCAGCGCTTTCTGATGATCTGTCATGTGCTGCGCTACACACCGTTCTTTGCCAAGATCAAAGAGCTGATTGAGAACCGGACTTTCGGGACTGTGCAAAGCATCCGCGCTTCCGAAAATATCGGTTATTATCATCATTCGCACAGTTATGTGCGCGGCAATTTCCGGCGCTTAGAAGACGGCAGTCCACTGATACTGGCGAAATGCAGCCATGATATGGATATTCTGCACTGGCTGACGGATGAAACGCCTTTACGTATTTCCAGTTTCGGCAGCCTGAAACAATTTACACCGGAGAACGCCCCGCAAGGCGCTGCGGAACGTTGTCTCGATGGCTGTCTGGTGGAAATGACATGCCCCTATTCCGCACGCCGGATTTATCTGGGAGAGCATACCGGTTGGCCGGTTTCCATGATCTCCGTTGACACCAGTCTTGAGGCGCGCACGCAGGCGATCCGTAACGGGCCTTATGGCCGTTGTGTTTATCACAGTGACAATACAGTGGTTGACCGGCAGATTGTCGGCATTGAATTTACCAATAATATTACCGCCAGTTTTGAAGTTCATGCCTTCAACAAGCGCACCGAACGCCATATCCACATCGGTGGTAGCGAGGGAGAACTGACCGGTTGTTTTGAAGACGGCAGTCTGGTGATTAAATTCTTTGATGACCGGCCGGATATCACAATTCAGATTGAAACACTTGCCGGTGATCATATGGGCGGCGATCTGCGATTGATGGAAGATTTCGCCACTGCGCTACGCGCTCCTTATGGACATGAAATCAGAACCGCTGCTCAAAAATCAGTCACAAGTCATTTGATGGCGCTGACTGCAGAACAGGCCAGAGTGAGCAGACAGGTCATTGAGCTGTGAACTCCGCATGTGTTTGATCGCGCGAGGATAATATATTCAGATCATAATTATCTATGTTACATGAAGCATGTATTCCGGCATTGTATTGTCGGAATTATTGCGGAGAAAGCATGATGATTTGCAGAGTGATCAGTATAAGCCGGATCAAAAAAGAAGCTGCGCGCTTATCGGTGCTGCTATTGTCGGTTTTCACAGTCACTCATTCTGCTCATTCCAAAAATTTACCTCCCTATCAGGAACTGAGTACCAGACTCATATGTGAAGCCACATCAGTGATGGCTGCTCCGGGAAAATCCCCTGCCCATATGCTGAAATCAGGCGAAGAGGTTCGGATAAAGGACGTCACCTTCGGGGCAGATAATCTGCCCTATTTTGCAGTCGACTATGCAACCGGAACAGGCCTGCAACGTGCAAAAGGCTTTGTGCCTGTAGAAAAAATCAGTCATTTTTGCGATTTCACCAAGCGTTCTGACAGCGGGCACAATTTTCTGGCTCCTCCCAATACCTGCCATCTGATCGCGATTAAAACAGACACGCTAACAGCTTTAAACAAGCAAGCCGTTGCTCTGAAAGAATATCGACCGTCCATGGCCGCTTACCGATTGGCTGACGGTCAATATGCGCTTTCACTTGGCCTGCTAAATATTCGGGCGAGCGGGAATATTATAGCCCGCGCCAGTAATCTTCCCGAAAACAGCGAATGCTCAACTGGAACCGAATTCATTGAAGCATTAGTGAAAAATGAAAAGAAATATTCAGACGGAGAATACGGACATTTTGCATCCGCCTCCGACCGTCTTGCTGCTGCCCGCAACTTGATGGGGCAGACAGGAGATGCGGCTAATCTTAAGAAAGCCTGCGATTTGGGTTTGAACGAAGCCTGCAGCAACTATGCTGAAGCGATCTACAATATAGAAGATCCGGACGGCACTTTACCCGCAAAGGTTACACATTACGCTCTGATGGGCTGTATGGGAGGAGACATACGCGGCTGTCAGCTGGCGATCAACCGCACAGACAATACCTTGGAGAATGCGCAGTTTCGCGCGGTCGAGGGCGGCACCGGCAATGCTGAAGATCTTGTATTGCCTGAACTTGCCAAGCCGGGCTGCGACGCGCGTCAGGCTGTGAGCTGCATTCTGCTTGCCCGCGGCACCGCAACTTATACAAAGCCTACGCTTGCAGAGGCCGCATCGAATTTTACCGCGAAACTCACAGCATGCAGATCCGGTATTGCATGGGCTTGTGAAGAAGCTCCTGATGCCTTCGGATATGTCGTGCAAGCCCGCGGTGAATATACATCTGCAACAGCCGACGAGAATTATTCACTCGGATCCTTGACCGAAGAAATTTGTACGCCCGGCCCGAAACAACCCAATATTGTGCACTGTAAACCCGCTTATTATAAATATCGTGATTTTCTGCAGGCAAACAAAACGCCGCCACTCACGGATACAAGAATTGCAAAAGCAAAAGGTTTGCTTGAACGCGGCTGTATCGCGGGGGATCCGGCAGCCTGTGCAGTACAGACCAAACTAACTGATCACTGGTCTGCTGAAGACCGGAATATGGCAGCTGCCAGAGCAACTAAGTTGTGTGCCGGACAGTCTGACAAGGACAGCATTTGTGACAATCTTGGTGTTGCGCTTGATCCAAATCTCGAAACGGCAAAACCTGCCCAGCGCACACTCTACGACACGCTTGTTATGACATGCATGACAGACAAAACGTCCAACGGTCCGCAGGCGTGCAGTGCTGCGGTATCCGCCTATGCTTCTCTGGAAAGCATAGATCAGGTACACAATATTGAAACAATGCTGGCGAATGCGTGTAATAATGAAAATATCAATGGCTGTCAGGCATTAGCATCGCTTATAGCTACAAAAGCGCAAAATAATCCGGATACAAATCAGTCACCTCAGGAAGACAAAAGCGTCACTCTGTTGTCCGTGCTGCGTACCGGTTGTCGCTTTGATGACAACCCCGCCAGTACCTGCCTTTCCTTAGCAGATAGTTTGAGCTCTGCCGGTGAAGTTAACGCCGCGATGGATGTCTACACCAAAACGTGCGGATATCAGGTTACTCACGCCAGCGAAAGACTTGCGGATGTGCGTATTTGCTATGATGCAGCCAAATTCGCATTGGGTCAGAAGAGCCGCTATGCCAATGCACTGCAATGGTCGGAATTTTCCTGCAATTCTGCCGATCTGAGGCTGTCACCTTATGCATGCAAACTGGCCGGAAATATCTATGCCTCAGGGCTTGGTATAGAAGCAGATTTACAAAAAGCCGCTATAGCCTATCGGAACGGATGTTTTCATCCTTACGTGAAGACGACAGATGGCGAGGCCTGCCTCAAATACGGAAATATGTTGCTGGAGGCACATGACAACTCTGACAGTGCAGCCTCTGTAACACCTGAAGATCTGCAAAACTCAGGTGACATGATATCAGAAGCTTCCAGAGCCTATGACATGGGCTGCATGGACAATATTGAGCAGGCTTGTCAGGCGAACCGGAAATTGCTGACCGACTGGAGCAAGGGACTATATTCCCATAACCGCGTGCAGTGCCGCGTTGAGGATGACCGCGGGTCTGTCTATTCCGACAAGATATGCCGTGAATTTTCATTCTACCAAGCTGCCGGGCAACTCAAAGAAGAACGCCGTCAGATCAGGCTCGAAGTCTATGTATGGCCCGACGGTGACCGCAGCGTCGTCTATCAAAAAGATGGTACGTGGTTACTTAATGAGGTAACGACAGCCGGACTTCGCCATATCGATGCAACAAAGTGCTGGCGCAATCCGGTTTCAAAACGAAGCTTCTGCGTCAGTCCCCTTCAGGAATGAGGGTTTTCGTTTTTGCCCGATGCAAATCTCACAGAGAGTGTCGCTTCAGCTCCCGAACACAGACCAGCCCATACGGCGGCACAGGATTTCCAAAGCGCGTGTGCCAAGCAGCGAGTTGCCGTGCTGGTTCAAACCCGGCGACCACACAGCAATGGATGAAATACCGGGAACGATAGCAAGAATACCGCCGCCGACGCCGCTTTTGGCTGGCACGCCGACACGGAATGCAAAATCGCCGGAGCCGTCATAGTGACCACAGGTCATCATCAGCGCATTGATACGCAAGGCACGTTCCACACTGACAATCCGATGATTGCTGACCGGATTGCGGCCGGATGCGGATAGAAACAAGCCTGCCCGCGCCAGCTGCTCACAGGACATCGCCAAGGCACATTGGTGGTGATACACGCCCAGAACATGCGGCGGCAGATTGTCGAGATTTTTGTTGGCCTTCAGCAAGTTGGCCAGCGCCGCATTATTGAAACCAGTGCGGTCTTCTGCTTTTGCCACCACTTCATCAATATAAATATCGTCGTCTTCAGCGATGGATTGCACAAAACGTACAATCTCGCCGATCGTTTCACGCGGCTGATGCGAGCTCAGCAAAATATCCGAGATAACAATGGCACCGGCATTGATGAACGGGTTGCGCGGCAGTCCTTTTTCCAGCTCAAGCAAGACACTAGAGTTGAAAGGATCGCCCGAAGGCTCGCGGCCGACACGCTGCCAAATGCCGTCCCCTCTTTTGCCCAGAGCCAGCGCCAGAGCAAACACTTTGGAAATACTTTGAATCGAGAATTTTTCCTGCGCGTCACCGGCAGAAATCAATGTGCCGTCATGAAGCATAATGGATATGCCGAATTTCGCGGGATCAACCTGAGCAAGAGGCGGAATATAATCCGCGACTTTGCCACGGATACCGGTATCTTTGATTTCAGCCTCGATTTCATCGAGTACGGCGCGCAAACGCTGTTTCAACTATTTTACACCTTTGAGATACCGCTATTGCGTAACCAACAGTCATAAAAGCAGCGGTGACCGGTTTACACCGCATCACCGCCTGCTTGTGAGCCAGAATGGCTAAACAATGCCAGCCATTCTGTCCATTCTCAAATGCGCGATCTTTTAACGTTTAACGTCAAAATTACGGGTTTCCGGCATCATAAACATTGCCACAAGCGAAATCACACTGGTTGCAACCACATAATAAGCCGGTGCCACAGCACCAAAAATACCAATCAGCCATGTGATGATAAACTGTGTGGTGCCACCAAACAATGTCGCACCGATCGCATAGATCAGGGAAACACCGGTGGCACGCAGAGCAATCGGCATCATCTCAGGGATTGCCACAAGGCTTGCAGCGCCTGTCATCGAGGTGAGCAGTGTAATCGCAGCGGTTACAATCAGCAACACTGTTGCATCTTTGGATTCCGACAGCCAGAAGAACAGCGGGATAATAACGATCATCAGCACGATACGCGGCCAGATCATCACGCCTTTGCGGCCATATTTATCAGCAAGATAACCGGCAACGAGGGCGAAAATGAAAGTCATCGTACCGCCAAGCACTGTACCGGCCTGCGCCAGTGTTGCCGGCAGTTTCAGAGTCTGAATGGCATAGGTGGTCATGTAGTTGCCTACCTGTGTCGACACGGTGGTCGAAATCATCACCAGAATACCCAGCACCAGAAAACGTGTGTGATCGGAGAAAACCGAAGTCACAATCTGCGTGCCGGTTTTATCGCTTGGCTTTTCCAGAGTTTCCGGCAATGCGCGGCGGATATAAAGCGCAATCGGAATAAGCGCCAACGAGACGAGGAACGGAATACGCCAGCCCCATGACACCAGATCTTCATGCGGCAGATACCAGGACACCAGCACGCCCATCAGGCCACCGGCAACAACGGCAATACCCTGACTGGCAATCTGCCAGCTGGCATAAAGGCCGCGCTTGTCACGCGGTGCAGCTTCAATCAGCATGGCCGATGCCGGTCCGACTTCACCGCCAAGTGCCAGCCCCTGCAACAGACGGCACAGCAGAACGATGATCGGCGCGGCAATGCCGATGGTTTCATAGCTCGGCGTTGCGGCCAGACCCAATGTACCGACGGTAATCAGCGTCACAGTCAGGATCATTGCAGCGCGACGCCCTGCTTTATCCGCGAAAGCACCAATCAGAACGCCGCCAAGCGGACGGGTGAAAAAGCCCACACCGAAAACTGCAACCGAGGCCAGAAGGCTTGCTGTTTCACTGCCGAGCGGGAAGAATGTCTGCCCGATATAAACCGCGAAAAACGAATAGACGATAAAATCGTAAAATTCGAGAGCGTTACCGGCAACGGCCGCAGCAATTGCTTTGACCGGTGGTTTTTCAGACTGGCCGGACAGATCGTCCGAAGCCGTATGCGGCGCGTGCATAACAGAAGCGCTCATGGTTATCCTCCAACAGATATAATAGTTTTAGTCTTTACGGCCTGTGGTGCCGTTCAGAAATTCCTCCGTCAAGGCCACCCAATAGGCGGCTCCCTCAACGATATTCGCGTCATTAAAATCGAAACCGTCATTATGCAGCGCACGGCTCACAGGGCCCGGCTGATCGCCGTTTCCGAGAAAAATATAAGAACCCGGACGTTTTTCGAGCATGAAGGCAAAATCTTCACTGCCGGTCATCGGCGTGGTCTGGGCAACAAAATTACCTTCAGCGGCAAAGCGCTTGCCGACCTCGCGTGCGAACTCTGTTTCTTCAGTGGAATTCTGCAAGGCAGGATAGCCGCGAACATAATCAATATCGGCTTTGACGCCGAAACTCTGTGCCTGTGTGGCGACCAGATCACGAATACGGTCTTCAAGCAGATCGCGGACTTCCGGCTTGAAACAGCGTACCGTCAGTTCGATCTGTGCAGCCTCAGGGATAACATTATTCGCCATACCTGCCTGCATAACACCGACGGTAACAACAGCGGCATCCAGCGGATTAACATTACGTGCGACAACAGTCTGCAAGGCCACAACAATAGCAGCGGTAGCAACAATCGGATCGGCAGTTGTGTGCGGCTGCGCACCATGACCGCCGCGACCGGTGATCTTGATGGAAACACTGTCGGACGATGCCATCATTGCACCATCATAAAATTGCAACTGGCCTTGCGGCGAACCCGGCATATTGTGAATACCGAAAACGGCATCGCACGGGAATTTTTCAAACAAACCATCAGCAACCATACGGGCTGCACCGCTATCAGGGCGGCCATATTCTTCAGCAGGCTGGAAAATCAGATTAACAGTACCGTTGAAATTGCGGCGCTCGGCCAGCGCTTTTGCAGCGGCGAGCAGCATTGTTGTGTGTCCGTCATGCCCGCAGGCATGCATCACACCACTATTGACGCTGGCATAAGGCAGACCGGTTGCTTCCAAAATCGGCAGCGCATCCATATCCGCACGCAAACCAATGGCCGCTGAACCGTCACCGCTCCACAACTGGCCGACAATTCCGGTTGTGCCGATATTGCGCTCAACTTTGTAACCCCATTTTTCCAATAGATCAGCGACAATGCCACCGGTTCTGATTTCATTAAATGCCAGTTCAGGGTGCTGGTGCAGATCACGCCTCAGCGCAACAAACTCCTCAACATCGCGCTCAATCAGCGTTCTGATGTTTTTCATGACTCCACCCTCCTAGACTTAAAAACCATTACCGATGTTAGCTACGAGGTGCATTTTCATTTGTCCAATGCATAGTAAATTTGATAATCATGCATAATAGGCATACCAGTTTAGGAAAGTTTCATGAACATTCAGCAATTACGACATTTTATTGCGCTTGCTGAGAAAGGCTCTTTCACACGGGCAGCGGAACATGCGCATCTCACCCAACCGGCACTGTCGCGCAGCATTGCGCAACTGGAAGCCGAGCTGGGGATGAAGCTGGTTGACCGCATCGGCAAGCGCTGTGAAGTCACGGCTTTTGGCAATGTGGTGCTCGACCATGCACGCCGCGTATTGTTCGAGACAGAAGAACTCTATCGTGTTGTCAAACAGCAGCATGAAGGCAGTGCAGGAAGGATCAGGATCGGGCTTGGGTCAACACCTAGCGCCCTGCTCACAGCGCCGCTTCTGAGCCGGTTTTCCACCACCAATCCGTCTTTGCATATTCTGCTGATGCGCGGTTCTATTCCGCTACAGGTACAGGCATTGCGGGAGAGAACGCTGGACATGCTGGTCGTGGAGATCAGAGGCGTGACGATAACCGCAGATCTGCATATTGAAATGCTGCCCGCATTGCGCACAGGTTTTCTGGTCAGTCAGGGGCATCCCTTACTACAAAATCAACAGGTCAAATTTTCTGATCTGCGGCCATGGCCATTGGCAACCACAATCCTCGCGCCGGAGCAGATACGCAATATGGTCGCGATCTACGGACCGGAAGCCCATCCCGATGAGAGCGTAACTTTCCACTCCGACGCGATTGACGGGCTGCTTCAGACCACATTGAGCAGTCAAACCATTTATTACGGCGTTATCGCACCGGCACATGAGCTGATAACATCAGGACAACTGGTAGAAGTTCCTGTGCGTCCGGTTTCAGACACGTCGCAATTCGCCATCATTCGCCTGTCCGGTCGTTCACAGCCGCCGATGTTTCCCATTCTGCGCAATCTCATTCGCGAGAGAATGGAAGAATGGAGTGCGATCTGACGGCTTTACCACCATCAGAAGCTCCGGTTCTTGACCATGCGCGCATTATTCTCCAGTAACAACACATACAGACAGTGCCGGAGCATCCCTTGAAAACCATTGCAATTGACTTTGAAACTGCCAATGAACAACGCGGAAGCGCCTGTTCTGTCGGTCTGGCATGGATTGAAGATGGTCAGGTCGTGCGGGTTGAAGAGCGCTTTATCCGGCCGAAAACTATGCGCTTTTCCTCTTTCAACATTGCCATCCACGGCATTCGTCCGGAGCATGTGGAAGATGCCGGAGAATTTCCGGAAGTGATGGATGAATTCGCTGATGACTTTATGGGAGCAACAATGATTGCCCATAATGCAGCTTTTGATTTCAGTGTCTGGCGCGCTTCGCTGGATCAATATCAGCAGAGCTATCCTGAACTGCACTATCTGTGTTCCGTAAAAATGGCACAAAAGGTCTGGCCGCAATTGCCGTCACACAAGCTGAATATTCTGGCTGATTATCTTGGCCTGAGCTTTCATCATCATAATGCCGCGGAAGATGCTGCGATCTGTGCGCAGGCGACAATCGCTATGGCGCATTCTGTGGGGGCTGCCACATTGACGGATATGCCCCGCATAATCGGTATGCGAGCCGGTCGTCTCTTTGCCAACGGATATGAAGCCTGCACCAGCCGCAGAAAATAATGATAGGAGTGCATATAAAAAGGTGGCGAACCACCTTTTTATCTCTCAGATGCGTTTTACAAGAGCGTGCTGCATGTAATCTGATCCACTGCACCCGCTCTATTTCTTTGTTTTAACGCATGTCTTTATCCCAAAACCGGTGCCCACTTTTGGGAGACATGCTTTAGCTATTACCACCGGCAGCCAGATAACGTTCAGCCAGCCGCGCCCAGAGCGCAGAACCGACCGGCAGATTGGCATCATTGAAATTATATTTCGGATTATGCAGCACAGCAGAATCCACACCATTGCCAAGACGCAGGAAACTGCCCGGCTTGTGCTGGAGGAAATAAGAGAAATCCTCGCTGCCCGGGATCAGCGGACAGGTTGAAACCTTATCGTCACCAATCAGTTCGCGCACAACTTCGGTTGCGAATACTGTTTCCGCATCCGAATTGACCACGACCGGATAGCCCAGTTCATATTTGATCTCAGCTGTCGCGCCATAGGCCGCCACATGCTGCTCAGTCAGTTCGCAAACGCGCTTTTGCAGCAGCTCACGTACAACCGGTGAGAAAGAGCGGATGCTCACAGCCAGATCAACATCATCAGGAATAACATTAGATGCTTCACCGCCGTGAATAGTGCCGACAGTAATCACCGCTGTTTCTGTCGGATCGACATTGCGGGCAACCACAGTCTGCAGAGCCATAACCAGACTGCAGGCGACCATCACCGGATCAACGGTCAGATGCGGGCGGGAGGCGTGACCGCCTTTGCCGATGACTTTGATATAAGCCGTATCAGCCGCTGCCATCATCGGGCCGGAACGGGTGAGAACAGTGCCTTCCGGTGCACCCGGATGATTGTGCAGACCAAAAATCGCATCGCACGGGAAACGCTCGAACAGACCATCTGCGATCATTGCCTGCGCACCGCTGATTTCACCGGCTTCTTCGGCTGGCTGGAACACCAGAGTGACGGTACCGTTGAAATTCTTTGTCCGTGCCAGATGTTCAGCCGCACCAAGCAGCATGGTTGTATGGCCGTCATGACCGCAGGCATGCATTTTACCGGCCACTGTACTTGCATAAGGCAGGCCGGTTTTCTCCAGAATTGGCAGCGCATCCATATCGGCACGGATCGCAACGCTGCGACCTCCGGTACCGACAGTCAGCCGGCCGACAACACCGTGACCGCCGACATTGCGGGTAACGTCATAGCCCCAGCCTTCCAGCTTTTCAGCGACATAGGCTGCGGTCTTTTCTTCTTCGAAAGACAATTCAGGATTGGCATGGAGATGATGGCGGATTTCTTCCAATGCGCTGCGGCGTGGTTCAAGATCGGCGATACGGGCGAAATTATCGGACTGTGTCATGGTCTGTTCCCGTCCTCATAACGGGATCTCCTGTAATATTTATCGGCAGGCATGCTGCATTGCGGTCAGAGACTCAAACTACTGTATCATATATGCAAAACACGCCGGTTTTGTATCCGGCGTGTTGTTTTTTATCAGATAAAACGGCTGAGGAAGCTGCGGGTACGCGGATGCTGAGGATTTTCGATCACCTCTTCCGGTGTGCCCTCTTCAACCACCTTGCCACCGTCCATGAAGATCACACGGTCTGCGGCTTCACGGGCAAAGCCGATTTCGTGAGTGACCACGATCATCGTCTGCCCCTGATCGGCGAGACTGCGCATGGTTGTCAGCACCTCACCCACCAGCTCCGGATCAAGCGCGGAAGTCGGCTCATCAAACAGGATGAGTTTCGGCTTCACGGCCAGTGCACGGGCAATCGCTACACGCTGTTGCTGCCCACCGGAAAGCTGGCGCGGATAGGCATTGATCTTGTGGGACATACCGACTTTCGCCAGCAATTCCTTGGCCGTTGCAATAGCCTCGCTTTTGCTGCGGCCATGAACACCGACAGGAGCCTCAATCACATTCTGCAAAACAGTCATATGCGGATAGAGATTGAACTGCTGGAACACCATGCCGATCTGGCTACGCTGTTTGGCGATAGCACGGTCTGACAATGGCAGCAGGCGGTCGTTTTTATATTTATAACCGATCTGCTGCTCATCGACAAAAATCGAACCTTTGTCGATGGTTTCAAGCCGGTTGATACAACGCAGGAAGGTGGATTTGCCCGAACCGGAAGGCCCGAGAATGACCACAACCTCGCCCGAGCGCACTTCCAGATCAATGCCGCGCAGCACTTCAATACCGTGAAAGGCTTTGTGCACATTATGGGCATGAACAAGAGGTTTTTGCATATTGGTGGTCTTATCCATCATGCATTCTCCTGTATCTGAACCGGTGTTTCATCTTTGACCGCATCGCCGCGTTCACCACGGTTATAATGACGTTCAATCGCACTCTGCCCGACATTCAGCACGGATGTGATCAGCAGATACCACACAACTGCAACCAGCAGCATCGGGATAACCTCGAATGTGCGGTTATAGATCGACTGAACAGAATAAAGCAGATCGGCCATGGCGATAACACTGACGAGTGATGTCGCTTTAATCATACTGATCAGCTGGTTTCCTGTCGGCGGCACGATAGAACGCATGGCCTGCGGGATAATGATACGACGCAATGCGCGTGCCCGTGTCATACCAAAAGCGGCTGCGGTTTCGCCCTGTCCTTTATCAACAGACAACAGGCCGCCACGGATAATCTCCGCCATATAGGCCGCTTCATTCAGCGCCAGACCAACAATCGCAGCGGTCAGCGGTGTGATAAGGTCGTTGGTATTCCAGCTGACAAGTGTCGGGCCGAACGGGATAGCCAGCGAGATTTTCGGAAACAAGGTTGAAAGATTGTACCAAAAGATCAACTGCACCAGCAGCGGCGTACCACGGAAAAACCAGATGAACAGATTGGACAGCGAACTTGCCAGCCTGTCCTGCGACATGCGGGCAATTGCCAGAATAAGGCCAAGCGCGACACCGATAATCATCGCCACAACGGTCAGGCTGAGGGTGATATACAGCCCTTCCATCACTGTTGAATCAAAGAAATAAGCGGCAACGACCGGCCAGCCGAAATTCGGATTATTGGCGACAATAATCCCGAAATCGAGTGCCACGCCCAGAACAACAGCCCACAGGATCACACGTTTCAGCGGAAAGGGTGCGCGCGCACGGGCGACGTCGAAACGTTCGACATCACCCACGGCTGCGCCTGAACCACGCAACTCACTCATTGCGCGGTCTTTCCGGCGAGATTGATACCGGCTTTATCAATCATGTTCTTTTCCAGACCCCATTTTTTCATGATCGTGGCATAGGTGCCGTTGTCGATCAGCATCTGGATACCATCGCGGAACACTTCACTCAGCGGAGAGTCTTTTGGCAGAACTGCGCCCTGATACAGGTCGTCAAAGCCGTTTTTCTGACCAGTTGCCGCCAGTTCCAGCTGACCATTGGACTGCTGAACAAAATAGGTCAGAGGTGCCTGTGATGAGAAGAACGCATCGGCGCGGTTTGAACGCACAGCCAGAATGGAGCTTGGCTGGTCATTATAAGACTGCACTTCGATCGGCTTGCCGTCTGCGGTGCATTTCTCATTCTGCTCCTTGATCACTTTTTCAGCCGAGCCGCCCGCCATTACAGCGATACGCTTGCCGCAGGCTGTATCCAGCGATGTGATGCCTTCCGGATTGCCGTGCTTCACCGCGAAAACCACATATTCACGCACCCAGTCGACAAAATCATTGGCGCCCTGACGGGACGGGAAGTCACCATTCGGCCCAAAGCCAAGCTGGTAACGTCCGGCAGAAATACCGCTCAGAACCGATGGCAGACCGCTGACTGTCGAATGGGTGATTTTGATACCGAGCAGCTGACCGAGTGCATCGGTCATGTCCGTCGCAGCGCCGTTCACGTCCTTACCATTGATGATCTGGTAAGGAGGGAAGGAACCGGAATTCACATCATTAATAACGCCGGCCTTGATGATCTCTTCCGGCAGACGGGCGCGCAGCGCCTCATTCAATGCCTGTTCCGGAATTTTCACATCCTCAGCCAAAGCCTGTTGTGCAAAAACACTGCCAAATACAGCAGCTGCCAGTATAATTTTTTTCATCTCACTCTCCCAATAGTTCAGAGCATTTCCAGCTTATCTTCCATGACAGGAAATGCTCTGTCTGTTTGTTTTTACGCGTATCTTATCCGAAAACCGCTTCGCACTTTTCGGGATACGCTTTGGCTGGCGCAATCACGCCTTGTTGGCATAAAACGGAAACAGTTCTTCAACGCTTAGTTTGCGCTGCAAAATACCCTGCAAATGCAACTCCTCAGCGAAATCATTGATCATCGCCTCATTCGCGGCGATACCGCTGACATTCCAGTTTTCCGGCAAATCCTGTGCGCATTTCAGCAATTCATCGAGCATCCAGGGCGTGGTTTCCGCATATTTGCGGCGCTTTGCTGTCCACACACGCTGGCTTTCATCCAAGAGATCGCTCAGTTCCTGCGCCACCCACGGATGTTCTGCCAGAATTTCCGGCTTGATACCCATCAAATGCATACCCGGCACGTAACCGACATCATTATAATAGGCCAGTTCCGCACTGCGGAAATCGGCCAGCACCTGACGGAAACCGGAATTTTTGCCAAAATAACCGTCCGGCATAAAGGGTGTGAATACCGCATCCAGCACACCTTCGCGCAGGGCATCCATCATCGGCTGCTCACCCGGCATGGCCTCAATACGGCCTGCGCGACCAAAACCGTCCAGACGATCTGTAACCGGATGTGCTTCTGTCAGGCGGCCTGCATACCAATAGGCATCCTCAACCCCGATACCATGACAGCGCAGTGCCGCACGTGTCCATGTATTGCCGGAATCGCGCCAGCCGGTGACGCCGATTTTCTTGTCTTTCAGCTGTTCAAAACCGGTAATACCGCTGTCTGTACTGGTGATGATGCAACGATGACGGAAACCGCGCATGATGAAATTCGGAATGCCGATAATGCTGGTATCGCCCTCATCACGCAAAGAAACGTAACGGCTGAATGACATTTCGGACGCTTCATGAGCCTCATCTTCTCCCGGATGAGAAACCAGCGTGCCCACACGATCTACAATCACATCAAGTTTGTCAGAACGCACATCGCCCAAAGCCAGCGGTGTCAGATAATCCCAGTCACGCACAGCGATACGCAATATAACCGGCATAAATATTCCCTCAAAATTTCCTCTGTACAAATGAAGTTAAATGTTCAAATTGAACCGATCAAACGTTATTATGTTACTGAACATTAAATCGGATAAATAGTTATGGTGCCTGATTTCTCCAGCGAGTGGTTTGCCCGCCACCTTGAAGACCGCACGATGCGCGGCATTGCCCGCGACATGGCAGGATTAATCAGACGCGGCGCCTTGCCGGTCGGCACCAAATTACCGCCGATCCGCGATCTGGCTTATGTTCTGGGGATCAGCCCCGCCACCATCTCCGAGGCCTTGAGCGAGTTGCGTAAGCTCAAAATTATCAATGGCAAGGGCCGCAACGGCACATGGGTCAGTGGTGATCATTTTGCAGCAAAACCGGCACGATTGATGAGCTTCGGCAATTACGGTGATGATGTGCTGGATCTTTCAATGGCCATACCGGACACAGCTTTACTGCCATCACTGGAACAGGCTTTGCGCCATGGTGCGCAGGCGGATGGTCTCAATAGCTATCAGCGTGTGCGCATATTACCTGAGCTTGAAGAAGCCGTGCGCCGCGACTGGCCTTATGAGCCGGAAGCTTTTCTGGCCACTAATGGCGGCTATAATGCCACTTATACGCTTATTCATGCCCTTGTAACGCCCGGATCATCCATCGCCATTGAAGATCCGACAGCCATGCGCCTTCTTGATATTCTTGAAGATTTCGGTGCTAAAATCATTCCCGTCACCTGTGATGATCAGGGCCCACTCCCCTCCTCTCTCGCATCTGCTCTGGAGCAGAAACCTGCCGCATTTCTGTTTCAGCCACGGGTTCATTCCGTGACCAGCCATTGCATGAGCAAAGAGCGGCTGATGGCATTGGGTGATGTTCTGGAAGGACATGATACACTCATCATTGAAGATGACGGTGTTGCCGATATTGCCATGGCACCGCGTCAGACGCTCGGCACACGCTTTCCTGATCGGGTGGTCCATATTCTGTCTTATTCCAAGACTTTAGGTCCTGATTTGCGTCTGGCAGTTCTCTCTGGCTCAGCCAGTCTTGTTGAACAAATCCAGTCTTATCGCAGCTTCAGTTCCGGCTGGACAAGCCGTATTCTGCAATCGGCAGTGGCATGGCTGCTCAAGGATGAGGCAACGCAACATAGTCTGGAGCAGGCAAAACAGATTTACCGGCAGCGTGCCAGCCATTTTCAGCAGGCATTGGCCGCTCACGGCAAAAACATTCCGGACAATCATGGTCTGTGCTGTCTGATGCCGGTAGAATCCGAACAATTTGCACTGATTACGCTAGCCGCCCGCAATATTGCCGTGGCACCGGGTTCCAAATTCTCCGTCCGCCCGCTGGCAGCCGTGCGTATTGCAACCAGCACATTACAGGATCATCAGGTAGAGGATGTCGCGCGAGCCGCATTTCTCGCCAGCAAACCGGCTTAGTAACGGCCGGATTTTACTATACTCATAAGACCTCTGCTCTCTGACATTCAGCAAAGGTTCATAAAACGTGAACTAACCATTTCCTCATATCGCCGAAATTTGCCATAAATCAGCAAATAATAAGCACCGGCAATTAAGTGTTATTTCGATCGGGAATTGACGAAATGCAACCTATGCAATTTCTGCCTTCCTAAGGAGAGGGATTATGAGTTTTCGTTCTAAACTGCTCGCAACAGTTGTTTTTCCGGCTTTCTCGGCTTCCATCATGATGCAGCCTGTTCAGGCCGGCACATCAGAAGCCCCGATCATCCTCGCACAGGAAAACAGCGAACAGCCGGCTGACGACCAGATGCTGCGTCAGCAACAGGCTGAGGAACAACAACGCGCAGCCGAAGAGGAAGCGCGACGGGCAGCTGAAGAGCAGCAAAGAGCTGCTCAGGAAGAAGCTGAACGACAGGCCGCAGAACAGCAACGTGCCGCCGAGCAACAGCGCGCAGCCGAAGAAGAGGCAAAACGCGCAGCCGAACAGCAGCAGAAAGCCGCTCAGGAAGAAGCTGAACGGCAGGCCGCAGAACAGCAACGTGCGGCCGAGCAACAGCGTGCGGCCGAAGAAGAGGCAAAACGTGTAGCTGAAGAGCAGCAAAAAGCAGCGCAGGACGAGGCTGCCCGAAAGGCAGAAGAACAAAAACAGGCTGCAGAACGGGCACAGCAAGAAGCTGCGGAACAGCAGAAAAATGCTGACCAGCAAAAAGCTATAGACGAAGAAGCAGAAAAGCAGGCCAAAGAGACAGAAGAGCAATCCAAGCCTAAGGAAAGCCCGGAGCCGAAGCCAGCGCCAGAACCAAAGCCTGAACTTAAACCGGAACCTGCGCCTCAGCCTGCTCAATCCGAAGAAACACCTCCTGCGCCAACCGAACAGGAGCCTGTAAAGCAACCGGAAGAACAGCCGGCACCTCAGACAACACCTGAGCAACCTGCCGCTCAGCCGCCTGTAACTGATGAAAAGCCTCAGGAACAAGAGGCTGAACCGGCCAAACAACCGGATCAGCAGGTGCCGCAACCACAGCCGGAGCAGGAAGTTCAGCAGCCTGAAAACAACCAGCCTGCCGAACCTAAAGCTGAAATTATTGACGAGCGTACACCTGAGCAAAAACAGGAGATTGCCAAAGATCCTGCCAGCACAGATGAAACCATTGTTCTGCCCGTTGAAAACGGAGCCGCCATTCTTGACAGTGATAAAGATGCGGATAATTTCGGCGGCAACCAATCCAGAGAAGAGCGCCGTAAACAGCGTGAACAACAGCGTGCAGCCGAGGAGCAGAATACGCCCCCGCCTGTGAATGATGCCGCTGCTCAGGTTGAAATTCCGGCCACGATCTCTGAAAACCTGCCGCAGCAGATTGAAGCCAATCTCAAAGAAGAAGGCACGCGCATCAAAGATGCACCAGCTTTTGTGGTTCCGGACACTACAAATATCATCAATAATACGGTTGTGAATAATACCGTTATTAACAACACGACAATCAACAATATCACCAATGTGAAAGTTGTTGAGGAAGTTGATAACCGCATCATTCTGGAGACGGGCGACCGTATCTTCGTCCGTGGCGATGATCGTCCCCGCCTGCGTCGTGATGCCGAGCGTTCCTATTATGATGAACTACCGCGCGGCCGCTTGCGCGAAACCATTGTACGTCCCGGCGGTTATGAGATCGTAACTATCTATGACCGTTACGGCGATATTTTGCAGCGTTCACGTATTGACCGTGACGGCAATGAATATCTGATGATTTATGCACCTGAATATGATGATACTCCGCGTGCGGCGATCTTCGATGTCGGATATGATCTGCCGCCGATGCGGCTGACCATTCCTGTCAACGACTATATTATTGATGTCGCTGCGGATCCGGAACGTGACTTCTATGACTTCCTTGCTCAGCCGCCTGTAGAGCGGGTTGAACGTGTCTACACGATTGATGAAGTCCGTCACTCAGCGCGTCTGCGTGACAAGGTGCGCCGTATCGATCTCGATACAATTCACTTTGCCACCGGCAGTGCCGAGGTTTCACTGTCGCAGGCCAAAACCCTGCGCAAAGTTGCAAGCGCAATGCAAAAAGTGCTCGCCAAAGACCCTGGTGAAACCTTCTTCATTGAAGGGCACACAGACGCTATCGGCTCTGACCGCTCAAATCTCGTGCTGTCCGACCAGCGCGCGGAATCTGTGGCAAGCCTGCTGACAGAAGTCTATGACATTCCGGCAGAAAACCTTGTAACGCAGGGATATGGCGAACGCTTCCTGAAAATCCGCACGCAAGCTGCCGAGCAGGAAAACCGCCGCGTCACCATCAGACGCGTGACACCATTGGTTCGCCCAGTCGCACGCAAATAAAATGCAAAAAACAAGCCGGTCAGGCGTCAATTCCTGACCGGCTTTCTGAAATTTACACCGCATCCTGCAAGATTCTACAGTAGTAAGAGCGACCACAACCCGTAAACTTTAGCCAGTAGATTTCACACTGACAAAGCTAAGCGGGATAAACGCCATGACTATTAAGAGTCTTCTTCTTGGCTCTGCTGCTGCACTTATTGCGGCAACCGGAGCGCAGGCCGCCGACGCTGTTATTGCGCCGGAACCGGAAGCCGTGGAATATGTGCGCGTTTGCGATGCTTACGGCGCGGGCTATTTTTACATTCCCGGCACAGAAACCTGCTTACGCATCGGCGGATATGTTCGTTACGATGCATCTTTTGGCGATGATCCCTACACCGGCAGCAAGCTCGGTTATGTTGATGCGAATGGCGACCATCAAGACACTTGGGATAAACTCGCACGTTTCACTCTGCGCACCTATACCACTTCGGAAACCGAACTGGGCACGCTTAAAACTTTTACTGAAAACCGCTTCAACTTCTCAAATGGTTCACAGGGCGCCCATACGCTGAATTATGCTTATATACAGCTTGGCGGCCTGCGGATGGGGCTGGATGAATCCGCATTTCATACTTTCACCGGATATCTCGGCGACATCATCAATGATGATGTGGTTGCAGCCGGTTATTACCGCACCAATCTGATCAGCTACACTTTTGCCGGCGGCAATGGTTTTTCAGCCATCATATCGCTCGAACAAGGCGGCGATAAAGGACAAGATAATTATTATGATGATGCCTCCGGTGTTTGGCTACAGCGCGATTTCAACAACCGTATCGACAGCTATATGCCGCATGTGGTTGGCGGCCTGAAATATGAACAGGGTTGGGGTGCTATTGCAGGCACTGTCGCCTATGACTCCAATCTTGAAGAATGGGCCGGTAAAGTTCGCCTTGATGTGAATGTAACAGACACACTCTCCCTATGGGCGCAGGGCGGTTACGCTTCTTATGAAGAGAATACCGGTATGTATGGAAACTGGGGTGGTGACTGGGCTGTCTGGGGTGGTGCGCAGTACAAAGCAACCGACAATGCGACTTTCAACATTCAGGCTGCTTATGAAGATTGGGGCAAAACTGCTTTTGCTGCGAATGTCGCCTATCAGCTGGTTCCGGGTTTCACCATCACTCCGGAATTCAACTACACCACATGGAAAAAAGACCATCCTGTTCGCATTCTCAGTGGTGAAAAAGATGCTGTCGGTGGCGTGGTTCGTTTCCAGCGCTCCTTCTGATGAACAGTATTAAGGAGATTTTTCAACGATCAGTCTCCTTAACAGACGTGGATATTTAATAGTTATTCTGACCTCCAGTCTTTGAAAAACTAATAATGAAAGCCACGTTGGGAAGACACGGTGAAAAGGAGACTTTTCACCGTGTTTTTTGTATCTGCCCCCTGCCGATCATTTATCTCCGGCGAGGCATTTATTAGCCGGATACAAATACATAGATTAACTTGATTGTTTAAGTCATATTTACTACACACATAAAATTCCTGACAGAATCTTTTATGCGGCAGCGGTAGTTTTTGACCTGATAATGTGGAACTTCACCTCCCTTTTTAGAAATTACAGCGCAGAACTGCAACGTTTCCTGCGTCGCCGCGGTGCTGCGCAGGATGTGGCGGCAGACCTGACTCAGGAGACTTTTCTGCGCCTGATGACCTCAGCGCGTAAAAATAAATTTGCAACCCTGCCCGATAATCACAAAGCCTATCTTTTCCGCGTGGCGGCAAATTTGCAGACCGACCATGCCCGCAGCCAGAAACTGAATCCGCTGGCCGGTCATACCGCCGCATTAAGCGAAACATTTGCCGATCCCGCGCCGTTGGCCGATGAAATTTTGATAGATGCTGAATTCATGCGCATACTCGAACAGGCTTTGTCGGAAGTGCCGGATATTCCGCGTCGGGTTTATCTCATGCGGCTTGACGGCAAGACATTTGCTGACATTGCCCGTGAATTGCATCTGCCGCTGCAAACTGCCTATAGCCAGATGAACCGCGTAATGATCCATCTGCAATATCGCGTCAGTCAGGCGGAAAACGGCCTGATAGGTAAACGCGCATGACCACCAAACCAGATATCAACGACAATGAACACTGGAGCGCTGAGGCCGAACAGGCGCTTGATCCGGTGCTGCGCAGGGCAATCGACTGGTTTACAGTGCTGAGTGACGGACAAGCCGATGCAGAGACAATAGCCGCGCATCGGCGCTGGATTGCAGCCGATCCGCGCCAAGCCGAAGCCTATAGAAAAGCCGAAATACTCTGGGCAGGTACAGCGCAGATGCACCAGATGCAAAAGCGCAAGACCACGCGCCGCATGAACCGGCGCAATTTCGGCAAATTAGTGTTGCTCGCCGCTTTTGGCGCAGGCAGCTATGGCGTGATGAAAACGACCGCACCGGATTTTAAAACCGCCAGCGGTGAGCGCCGTCTTGTGGACTTAGCGGACGGTTCGCAAATTCATATGTCCGGCGGTACTGCTCTGTCTGTCAAAATAACAGAGACGCAGCGCAATATTATCCTGCATCACGGCGAAGCTTATTTCAGTGTTGCACGTGGTCAGGCACCTTTCAGTGTTCAGGCCACTTCCGGCCGCGTGACAGCGCTTGGCACAAAATTCAATATCGCTTTACTCAATGAGCTGGCTGAAGTTCTGGTGACAGAACATGCAGTGCGCATTGATTATGCTGCACAATCCGTCACGTTGCAGCAGGGACAAAAACTCACTTATGAAAAGCAGCAGATCAGCGCCCCGCTGCCTGCGGACGACCAGATTGATCTGTCATGGCTGGAAGGACGGCTGGTTTTCATCGACAAGCCTTTGAGTGATATTGTTCAGGTGCTCAATCGCTGGTCGGCAGAGCAGCTGATATTAATGGATAGCAGTCTTGCACAACGTCCGGTGACGCTGGTCATCAATATTCAGGACATTGATACAGTGCTGACACAGCTCACCCAAACTTTGCCGATTAAAACCCGCCATATACCGCTATGGGGCACGCTGATTTATAGCGCCTAGAGCGCCGTGTGCCAGACTTGGCACACATAGGTCGCTCAAACACTTTTAAATTAGCGGAAAACTGCGCTTTCAAATTATTTTTTAAAATATGATTATTTTTATCAGAAAATCACAAAAGCTTTCCGTCTTACAGTCAGAACCTGTTTGCTGATCTGGAGAAACGGAATGCCATTGCCGGTAAAAAGCGGAAACCTCAAAAAGCGTATGATTTTGCGTCCGCAAATCTGGGCCTGTTCTGTGGCGATTGCTGCACTCATCATGCCTGCGGCTCATGCGCAGCAGCCTGAAGCAACTGCAGCGGCTGCCGCAGAAGCAAAACGTGACTTTTCGCTTGCTGCACAACCACTGTCTTCCGCGATTGTGCGCTTTGCAGCGCAAACCGGCACGAATATTCTTGTTGACGGCACCCTGCCCGCCAATATCCGCACCGCACCCGTGCGAGGTCAGCTGAGCGTTGATGCTGCGCTTGCACAAATGCTCAGCGGTACAGGCTATTCCTATCGCCGCAATGATGCGCGCTCTTTCACCTTGATCCGCCCCGTCGCACAGAATGCAGCACAGGCAGGTGATGCGGATGTGCAACTGAATGTGATTACCGTCAGCACCGGCACGCCGAGTGTCAGCGGTCTGGTTGCCGGCAAAGATGCTCCTTATGAAACAACTGCGGCGGTAACCTCCATTGATGCGGCTACACTTCAGGAGAAGAATGCCGGTAATATTGATAATGCCCTGCGCGCATCTGCAGGCACATTTACCCGCAAGGCAATGTCCGGTGCCGGTGTTGCAGTCAATATACGCGGCATGGAAGGCTATGGCCGTGTGAATATGATGATTGACGGTGCCCGCCAGAATATCCGCGTGATGGGACATGGCGTGTCCGGCGGCTCTGCTTTTGTCGACAGTGATCTGCTGTCCGGAATGGATATGGGGCGCGGTTCTTTGGGGGGCGCGGCCGGTGTCGGCACGCTGGGCGGGGCGGCCAATTTCCGCACTCTGGGTATTGATGATGTGATCTTGCCCGGCAATTCCTATGGTGCCATGTCGACCATTAAATTCGGCAATAATGCCTATGACTGGTCAAGAATGGCTGCAGCCGGTGCACGCACGCAAAATGGTATCGGTTTCATGGGCGCTTTCAACCGCCGCGACTCCGGCGCACCGAAAAGCGGGGTGGATGAAAAAGGTCGCCGCCTGATCAATCCCAACCAGCAGGAAGATCTGAAATCCGGCCTTGCCAAACTGGAATTTGGCAATGGTGAGGATCACAAACTGCTGCTGGGCGGTGTCTGGTATAATAATAAATCCACAATCCGCAGTGAACCGCAGACCTATCGCAATCAGACTTATACGGCGCGCTATGATTTCACGCCCGATAATGACCTGATCGATCTGACCGTTAACGCCTATTATAATGATGCGCAGGTCAGATTTACGGAAGGAAATTATGCAGGGCAGTTCACCCGCGATAAGGGTATGGGGATTGATGTCACCAATCGCAGTCATCTGGATCTGACCAATGATATTGCGCTGAAACTGACCTATGGCGGCGCATACTACCATGATGATGTGACCAATGGTCAGTCCTGGGGCACAGGAGGCCCCGGAGATGGCAAAATCGGCATTGGCAGCCTGTTTACCGATGCGACTTTTTCCTATGGCATGTTCGATCTGACAACCGGCTTCCACTACGACACATTCCGGCTGCAGGGTGATGTTGCCAGAAAACGCGGCAGCGAAACCGTGCTTGAAGCGATCGACCGGTCTGATAGCAGCCTCAACCCGCGGGTGACACTGGCTGTAACACCTGTGGACGGCATTCAGCTCTACAGCACCTATGCGAAAACCTTCCGTCCGCCGACTGTGACTGAAACTTTCTTCCCTGGTGCACATGGCAAGACACCAAACCCGACCAGCCCTAATCCTGATCTCGAAGGCGAGACCAGCAAGGGCTGGGAATTCGGTGTGAATGTGCTGGAGAAAGATGTGCTGGCCTCCGGCGATGCCCTGCGCATGAAAGCCAATTACTTCAGCAATGATGTTGAAAACTACATCACATCGGGTCCTTACTCGATGAAGAATATGCCGATGCTGAAATTCATCAATATACCGGGTAAAACCCGTATCAAAGGTTTTGAACTGGAAGCCAATTATGACAGCGGTTTTGCTTTTGCCGGTATTTCCTATTCAAAAACCAAAACAGATCTGCCTTATGGCATGTGGTCGGACGGTTTTGGTATTGGCGAGCTGAATGGTCTGCCGGACTATACTGTGACCATTAATGCCGGTTTCCGCGCATTGGATGAAAAACTGACAGTCGGCGGACAAATCCGCCGTGTCGGCAAGACCAAAGCGGTGAAACCGCCGATGGGACCTCAGCTGATTGATGTTGAAGGCTATATGCTTGCAGATGCCTATGCTTCCTACAAATATAATGAAAATGCGACCTTCTTTCTCAATATTGAGAATATCACCAATCAGGCTTACAAGCCGGCACAATATATGGATGCACAAAAACTCGGCCGTGGCCGCACGGTTATCGGCGGCATGACACTGCGTTTCTGATCCGCATAAAAATGATCGGAGCGCTGATGATACTTCAGCGCTCCGCTTAGAGCATAATTTTAAAGTGCCAGAGCGAGTTTTGTGCGCCCCTTGTGCGTCCAACGGGGGCACGGAGCTTTAGTGTGCAGTACCGACATAGAAATATGTACCGGCCATTGCACCGTTCAAACCACAATAAGGCACTGTGCCGGAAGGCCCGTTTTCCGTGAGCTTCAAGACTGAACCTGCACGGGTCAGCTCTATCGTCCAGCCATTATCGACAGCAACTTTCCCTTTTGCTTCGCCGTCAGGCTCTACAACACCTTCAGCATTGCATGTCCAATAGCCTGTGACCTGTTCAGTGCCATTGCCGTCGAATGTAAGCTTGCCCGCTTTGTCGGCAGAGATTGTGATCAGCGCATTATTGTTACGCCACGTCCCCTGCAATCCCGCCGGAGGCGTTGGCTCAACAGCACTGAGAATTTTCTCCCTGTTGGTCAGCGTGAACTCAAGCCGCTCAGTCAGCCTCTCCTGCGTTTGTGTGGTCAGAGTGAAAAGTTCATCTCTGTCTGCAATGAACTGCCGCTGATCATTCCGCAGGGCTGCGGCCGCTTCATTATTCAGCTTCTTCAGTAATTCCGCATAGGTTTCAGCGAGTTTCTTATCGGCTGCAGAAATCTCCGCAGATGCACAAATAGCCTTCTCGGCATCACCGGATGCTTTTGCACAATCAAAAGAAGGAGCAGCCTGAGCCGTCATCAAACCTGCGGTAAAAGCCGCCAGCGCCCAGCCGGATTTATGCATCAAAGAAATCAGCATTATGAAAGCCTTTCAGTGCAAATATGAACCGGCCGTCTGACCGAATATCAACAACCTATACAAAAATGAATTTCTATAAAACCGCATCAGCGCATCACAATAGATTACACAATTTCATCAGCAACAATTTTGACATCGAAACAATAATTACGAAATTATATCTTCTGGCAGTTTTTGTTGTTTCCTGTTGCGCCAGATATAAAAACAATGCTCTTTATGAGCCCCGTAAAATTTACGCCAACACAACAACATTATTGGAGTCGCGGTTATATGAGATATCGCAATATTACCCTCATTTGCGGTCTGGCTACTTTCCTCACCGTTCCGGCAGTTGCAGTCTCTGCTCAACCCCTGTTTGAAATAACAGCTGTAAACCGTGATGTCGTTCCCGCCGGTGTGCCCGCAGCCTTTGAAGTTGCATTCCCGAAAGCTGCGCGCAGTGAGGCCAAAGTCACAGTAGGCGATGATAATTTCCTTTTTGTGCCTTTAGCATTTATCCCGTTATCTGACACCCGTGTTGCCCTTGTGAGCACCGGTGCCAATGAATGCACCAGTCAGGCCTGTTCAGGTCTCAATGCTGTCCATTATCTGGATCATGATGCAGGTGAACCGCGATATCCCTATACATCTCAGGGTGAATGGCTGAATGTCGGCATGACAGGCGTTGTCGGCAATCCCGCAGACAGCTGGGGATGGAGCGCGGATATTACTGACGCGCCGGTTCTCTACACAGAAGGCGGTGGCGGTGGACAGGGACTTTTCTGCTCATTCGGCGTTCTGACCGAACTTGGCACATCCGGTCCTATTGAAATCGCACGCATCCCAGTCGCTTTCTCCGATGCCCGTGATGAAGCAACAGCCAAAGAAGTTACCGGCATGATTACTGCCGCTGAAAAAGGCAAAAGCATTACGGTTTCCTACAAGAGCGGATCAGAGAATTTTCAGGAAGTCTATAAGCGTAGTGCAGACGGGCGCTTCACCCTTGAAGGTCAGAGCCGCGTTCCTTCCTGCTGAACTGCCGGATGAAAACACCCGCAAACCGGCCGGAGAGGATTTCCCCTTCGGCAATTATATTGACCGCAATACAAAAATAATGTCTTTTTATATAAGTAATACTTAAAATCCAACATTCGGAACGGAGCGTCTATGGCAGCAGAAGGGCTTGGACAAACACTCGGACCGGCAGTGGTACTTCTCGCAGCCGGTGTGGCAGCCGTACCGCTTTTTCGCAGACTTGGTCTGGGCTCTGTACTTGGCTATTTCGCTGCCGGAGCTCTTGTCGGACCATCCGTTCTGGGGCTGTTTACCGACCCTGCCACAATTCTGCATTTCTCCGAACTCGGCGTTGTCATGTTTCTCTTTGTCATCGGACTGGAGATGCGCCCAAGCAAACTCTGGACGATGCGGCATCAGATTTTTGGCCTTGGTCTGGCGCAAGTTCTCGGCTGTATTGCCCTGCTCAGCGGTGTCGGGAGGCTTCTCGGGCTCGCGCCCGTCACAGCCCTGATTGCCGGAGCGGGTTTTGTCCTGTCTTCGACAGCCGTCATTATGTCCATGCTACAGGAGCGCGGCGAGATCGCGACGCCTGAGGGGCAAAAAGCCGTTTCCATTCTGCTGCTTGAAGATCTGATGATCGTGCCTCTGCTGGCACTGGTGGCTTTTCTTGCACCCCAGCAGCATGAGGCCAGCGGCCTGACCGGTATCGCAATTGCCGTCGGTGCCATTCTGCTGCTGATCGCCGTCGGACGATGGTTGCTTGATCCGTTTTTTGCCTTGCTGGCGCGCGCCCGTGCCCGCGAAGTTCTGACGGCCGGTGCCCTGATTGTTGTGCTCAGCGCCGCATTGCTGATGGAAGCCAGCGGCCTTTCCATGGCAATGGGTGCCTTTCTGGCTGGCGTAATGCTTTCCGGATCAAGTTATCGCCACCAGATTGAAAGCGACATTGAGCCTTTTAAAGGGCTTTTAATGGGACTGTTTTTTCTTGCCGTCGGCATGTCGCTCGATCTCGGCATTGTCGCAACCGACTGGCCGACGATCCTCTTATTTCTGATTGCCTATATTCTTACCAAAGCCGTCGGAATTTACAGTGTTGCACGGCTTTTCGGCTCAAGTCACCATCATTCACTGGAACGTACCCTGCTCTTTGCGCAGGGCGGTGAATTCGCTTTCGTGCTCTACACTTCAGCTTTCGGCAACGGCCTTATCGATGCCCGCGACAATGCGTTGTTTTCAACGGTGATTATTCTGTCCATGGCCGTCACGCCGCTGATCCTGCTGGCAGGCGCAAGATTTATGAAACAGGAAACCGCTTCCCTCGACGGCGTTGAGCCGGTTTGCAATCTGAAAGGCAGGGTTTTGCTGATCGGCTTCGGGCGTTTCGGACAGATTGCATCGCAATTGCTGCTGGCACATCAGACAGAAGTCGCCATCATTGAGTCCGACCCGAACCGTATCCGTGAAGCGCAGAAATTCGGTTTCAGGATTTTCTATGGCGACGGATCACGGCTCGACATTTTGCATCATTCCGGCGCAGATGAAGCTGAAATCATCATGATCTGTATTGATGATCCCAAAGTGACCAATCACATTGTTGATCTGATTAAACAGCATTTCCCCGTTGCAAAACTTCTTGTACGATCGTTTGACCGAACCCATTCCATTGAATTGCGTAAGGCCGGTGTTGATTTCGAATTGCGCGAAACTTTTGAATCGGCACTGCTTTTCGGCATGGAAGGGCTGCGCCAACTCGGTCTTGATGACGAAAGCGCGGTTGATACGCTTTATGATATCCGCAGCCGCGATGCCAAACGCCTGACAGAACAGGTTCAGGGTGACATTTTTTCCGGACGCGAACAATTGCTCACCGGCACTCCTGTGCCGGAACCACTGACCCAACCGGCAAGGACAAGCACCGGAGAAGATACGCCTCAATAATCGTCAGCGTGGCATCAAACTTCACCGGAAGCCCGCTGCGGTTATTTTCACTTCCCGCAAGTTCATATTCATCTGGTTTTGAAAACGGGTAACCGCCGCATCACTAAGACGGCGGATCATCACTTTGTCACCGCGTTTGAGCGCATCAATATAGGCCGCATGCTGGACAAGGAAATTCAGCATTGAGGTTTCTGCGAGCGCCTGACGCTCGTCATTACCCAAACGCGCAAATCCCGGATTATTGCTCAAGGCCTGCCGGATCTGCTGCCGCACAGCACTCGCTTGCTGCTGGTTATTATCGCTGCCATTGGCCATCATCCAGTTCAGGATCAGATAGGCAGCAACGGCATCAACCACATCGCCGGAGCGAAATCCGTCTGCCTTAACAATACTGACCCAGCTGGCGACCGGATTACGTTTGCGGAAGATTTCCCGCACTTGCTGTCCGGCCTGACGTCCCGATGTTTTTTCCACGAAATCCGTAAATTGTCTTTGCACCCGTAATGATACAGCCGGAGATGCCCGATAGGTTGTGGAGACTGCTCTTTGCTTGCTTTTCCTCTGCGGTGCAGGGCGCTCCCGCGCAGAGGGCATCATGTTATCGCGCATGGACTGATGCATCTGTCCGAGCGCATCGCTCGCCGCAAAATTCTGGAAGAGATAATCCTGCGCCATGCCGGAATTCGGCATTCCGAGGAATAGGATAACCGCCCAGCAGAGGCGTTTGCTACTCATGCAGTCTCTCCGTATCACGTTGAGGAAAGCTCAGAATATTCAGATCATGGTAGCAGATGATTTTTCTGTGTCCATAAAGTGGCCGAAGCTTCATAAAAGTCTGAGGCCGCGTCTTTGATTGACCACGGCTGAAACAATAAGTGTAATGTCACCACCGGAAACCGCTGATATTGAATATTTCAGTCAATGGAACAATTTCACCTATTTCATGAGTTGAAACAGCTATGACAATCATTCGCAAAATACCGGTAATGAAAATCATTATTACAATTGCAACATTGTATAGTGCGCCGGTTTTTGCGGCCAATATCACATTGGACAGTTTCATCGGTGCAACAACTGACATTGATGCTGTAAAGCTTGAAAAACTGGCCGTTGCGGTTGAAGCAAATCTGCCGGAAACAGCCAATCATTTGCAGAGCAATCTTGGCGGCCGCAAAGCTCTGCAACAATACGCATCTGCGATGCTGGCACATGGGCAGGCAGAGCGTTTGGGCAGGCAATGGGCGGAGCTTATTGCGAATAGCGCTATGCTGGACAAGGCTGAAAAGAAAGACGGCAGCGTGTGGTTTCCCCATGCAAAAGATGCCGGTTTCTTTGCCGGTGGCATTGCCGCAGCGCTCAGCCAACACCCTCCTCAGGCGACCGGAAATTTCAGCACCGGAGCCGGCCTGACGGCACCGGTAGCAGGGCAGGATATTGCAGAATGGTTCTCCCAATCTGTATCTGCGCTGTCGCGTCCCGCGCGTGCTGCTTTTGACCAATCCCTGCGTGCCGCTGCCGTGCGCTGAATATGGTGTTCGGGGAAAAGTTTAAAGATGACAAATATTTATCCCGCTTATAGAAATGCGTAACAACAAATTTCGTTACCATGAAAAGCGAGACCGGATATGGCCTTCGACATCATTCTTTCTCAGGGCCGTATTGCCGACCGTACATCGGGCGCAATTCCCGGTGCCGCCCTCACCGCCGCAATGGTTGGGGAACTCATCCCCGCAACTGTCACCACAGTCGGAACACCTTCACCGGCCAGAGAGGATGACTGGTCAGAGAGCCTGCCTCAGGCACATGACACATTAACCGCTATCAGCAATGCTGTGGCAAACAGCCTTCGCCAAAACCGGATACCGGTTTTGCTTGCCAATACCTGTTCAGCAAGTCTCGCCAGTCTGCCTGTGGCTGCCCGCGAACGGCCGGACAGTGTGGTATTGTGGATCGACGCTCATGGCGATTTCAATACCCCTGCCACAACCGGCTCTGGCTATCTTGGCGGCATGGTTGTCGCTGCGGCCTGCGGCCTCTGGGACAGTGGCTCAGGCAGCGGCTTGAGACCGGAACAGGTGATTATTGTCGGCGGACGGGATATTGATGATGAAGAGGCTGCATTGCTGCAAAAAGCCGGTGTCAGAGTTATTCCGCCATCCGACGCAACACCGGAAGCCATTATGAAAGCCACCGGCGATGCACCGGTCTGGATTCATGTTGACTGGGATGCGCTTGAACCGGGATTTGTGCCTGCCGCATATAAAGTGCAGGACGGCTTGCTGCCGGAACAGCTCCGAGCATTATTTGCAGCGTTGCCACGTGAGAAAATTGCAGGGATTGAACTTGCGGAATTTGAAGCATCAGATGACGATCAGGCCAATGCCGCAGCGCTCGGCATCCTGAAGGAGATTGTCACTCCTTTATTCACAAAAGGATAAATATCCAACCTGATGACTATTCACAGGCAATCTCAGGGCTTAGCGATAACGCGCCGCCGCTTCTGATCGTGTTGCGTATGAATACCTGCATGAAAGCGCAGCTCCGGCAATTGCGCTTTCACTGTCACAGCCTGTGCCGCCAAATTACGCGCTACCTCTGCACAGGCATGTCCATAATCAGCCGCTTCCAGCCATATTTCCAGAAGTTGCTGCCCGTGCTGTACAGCCCGATAATCGCTGATACCGGCCTTGGCTGTTGCCATCGCCTGCCGGATAAGGTCAGACGGGATCATGCGCAATGTGCCGTCTGCTGTGCGCCAATAGAGAATATCATCGCAACGTCCCTCAATCCGCTTCAGACGAAGACTGGCGCAACCGCACGGACAAGACTCATTATCGGGAATTAATATATCGTCGAGGCGATATTTCAGCACCGGCTGTGTCTCGCGTGTCAGATCCGTGATGATTGGTGCAAAAGCCCCGCTGGCTTCATCAATGATATCACGCTCAATATGCATATAGGCTTCATTGAGATGCAGGTTACCGGCACGGCAGGTCATGCCCAATACACCTTCCGTACATTGATAGACCTGATCGACCCGCACGCCAAACACCGTTTCAATCGCGCTTTTGTCCTCCAGTGAAAGCACTTCTGCCACGGAGATAAGACAGCGCGGGGCGATATTGATTATCCGCTCCTTCTGCGTCTGTGCCAGCAGACCAAGAATTTGTGCCGGTGCGATAAGCACTGTGGGCTGCTGATCCGCCAGTCTTTGCAAATGGCTGTTAAATGATTGTAACAGATCATAAAATTCAAAACTGATCAGCGCATTGCCCAGCCGCTCATAGAGCATATTATTGGCACGCAGAAACAGGGAAACACGCTGCCGCTGCAGAAATGAAGGTGAAAAACGCCCCAGCATCAGAGCAGCCCATAATGCCCGCTCACGCTTGTTCGAGGCAAAAAGCCCGCGTTGTCCTGATGTGCCGGTGGAAAGCCCCACAGCAATATTGCGGATCATCGGTGCAAAATCACGCTCCTGCTCAGAGGTCAGTGCAATATGCAGCGCTTCTTCCTTCGTGATACCAGCGGTGTTGATATCGGTGAAATGCTCCATCATCAGAGCTTTATTCATCAACGGCCAGCCAGATAACGGCTTACCGGCATAAGGCGCATAAAAAGGGGAGCGCGGCATGATATTGCGGCGCAAATGCTGAAACGCCTTTTGCTGATGCTGCGCAATCGCCTCACGGGATGCAAAACCCTTGCCATATCGGGCACGGAGAAAGACGGTAAGCGGGTTCATCCTCTCTCCCCGTGGCTGTTAAGAGGATAGGCTTCAGTGCAATGCGAAGCCATAATCCGCACCTGCGGATTGGCCAGATGAAATGCGCGCAGCTTTGCAAAAGTCTCAAGAAAAGCATTGCGGTCGCCAAGACGGCGCAAAGTCATATCGGGCGGCAACCGGTTTTGTCTCAGTGCTTCAAGGCTCCAGATTGCATCCGCCACCAGAAAAATTGCGCCTAGTGTTGTGGCAGGCAGAAACAAACCTGTCTGGCCGAAGCCATGCCCCGGAAGTTCCACGACCAGCGCCGACTGATCGCCCAGAAGATCATAGCCATTGCCGAAAGCCTCAAGCCCGTAAGTTGCAAGATTGACATAAGGCAATAACTCGACGGCCTGCAAATTCAGAGATTTCAGCCTGTCGCGGATGAGCGCCGGACATCCTGCTTGTAAAGTCGCAAGACGGGTTGCGGTCAGTTTCTCAATCGCCTGACGCGATGTTATAACCGGCGGTATTGCATGCAGATCGAACAGGCCCGACACATGATCGGCATGAAGATGCGAAAGAAAAACAAGATCCGGTTGAGCAATGCCACGCTTTTGCAACTGTTTTGTCAGGCTGTCATCAGCATCAAAGGTAACGGGTGTCAGCCAGCGGTAAATCCGCTCGGGGAAAGGTGTCGTTGCCTCTTCAAACAGCCTACCGTACCCCGTATCAAACAGAATAGTGCCGCGCACCGGATGGCGCAGCACTGCAATACCGGCAGGAAACCGCCCGATACGCCACGGTGCACCGCGCTGTGTCATTGCCAGCGGCCCGCTGCAATAGCCGACATGAAAAGATGTAAAATCCAGAATGATTTCAGAGATTGCCGGCATAATCTTTAATCCCGTCCTCAATCGCCACGGCCGGTCTGTACCCCAGTTTTTCCTGCGCTTTACTGATATCCAGTGTCAGACTGCGACCGAGCGAGGCCACTGCCTGACAGGTCAGCACCGGCTCGCGGTCAGGTGCGAAAATGCGATGCAAAAATTCCAGCCCTTTGGCCAGCCGCATGGCATTACCATAGGAAATATGAATTTCTCGCGGTTGAGCACCATTTAATGCACAGACCGCTGCCAGCAATTCCGAGAAACGGTAAGCCTTGCCGGACGTGATATTGAAAACCTCACCGCAGGCATTTTCACTGAAACCGGCCAGCGCCATAGCCTGTGCTGCGTCCGACACATGAGTGATATCGATCCGGCTTTGCCCGCCTCCGATCATCGGCACCCGCCCGCGGCGGATTGCCTGCAACAAACGCGGCATCAGCGAGCGGTCACCGGTGCCGTAAATCGCTCTGGGACGTAAAGCACTGGTGCGCATAGCTCCCTGCCGGTCTGCGGCAAGCACCAAACATTCCGCTTCATATTTGGTGCGGGCATAATGACTGGGGAAATTTGCAGGCAATTCCGCATCTTCTGCCAGATGAAACCGGTCTTCTCCGTTGGCATAAATACTCGGTGAGGATGCGAAAACAAACCGCGCCACATCCGCTTTGCGTGCAGCATCCAGCAGGCGCTGTGTCGCGGTTACATTGATCGCCTGAAAATCTTCCGCTTTACCCCAAGCTGTTGAAAGAGCGGCGCAATGAAAGACAATATCAACCTGTTCAAAAGCCTGCGCCGGATAATTGGCGCGCAGGTCAAAAGGGATAAACTCAATCCCGTATGTTTGCAGCAATTGACCGGCATGCGCATCACGCCCCTGTGCCAGAACCTGATGTCCCTGCACAGACAGATATTTTGCCAAAGTGTTGCCGAGGCATCCTGTTGCCCCTGTCACCAATATCTTTGCCATTAATACCGCAATATTGTACCGCCGATAGAAATCCCTGCCGAAGTACCGGCAAGCAAGACCAGATCATTGCGCTTAAGCCGTTGTTCCGTCACCGCCATATGGAGTGCCATCGGAATGGACGTGGCGATCTGATTGCCGAAACGCGAAAATGTCTGAATAACCTTATCCGGATGAAGTCCGATCCGTGCCAGCCCGTGTGTCAGCGACGGGCCGCTCGCCTGATGGGGAATAATGCAGTCAATATCCGCAATATTCAGTTCACCTTGCGCAAATAAACGCTTCAAAAACCGTGGCAGATAACGCGCTGTTACGCGGAAAGCCGCCTGCCCGTTCATGCGAAAGTAAGAGGCATCCGCTGCCGCCACCGGATCAACCGCGGCTGATATTCGTGTGCCGCCACCAGCGAGAACACAGGCATCGCGCCCTTCCGAATAGGTTTCAAATCGGCTGGCAAGCAGACCTTCGCCATCGGCTGTCAGCACAACCGCTGCTGCACCATCGCCAAAAATGGCAGCAACATCCGGCTCATTCCAGTCCAGACCGACTGAGGCAATATCTGCGGAAAAGATCAGCACATTGCGGGCAAGCCCCAGTTGAATTTTCATAGCGGCAAGATCAAGCGCCTGAATAAAACTGAGACAGGTTGCATTCACATCATAAGCTGCAATACCGGATTTCCCCAAACCCAGCCGGTGCTGAACCAGTGTAGCGGTTGAAGGAATAACCTGCTCCATAACCCCGCAGGCACCGAGGATAAGATCAAGCTCCTGCGGCGCAATACCGGCAGCATCCAGTGCCTGCAAGGCGGCCTGTTCAGCCATGAAAGAACTGGTTTCCGCACCTTGCGCCACATAGCGGGCATTGAGGCCAAAGCGGTTTTCCACAGTACCGGACGGCCAGTCCAGCATCGCATCAATTTCCGTGGAGAGAACACATTTTTCAGGCAGATAAGCGCCGGTTCCTGCGATTTTCAACCCTGGTTTCAATCCGGGATTTCCCGCACCATTTTCAACGATGGCCATTGATACTCGCATTTAAATTATGGTGTTCCTTAACGGGGTCGCATGATAGCCCGCCCCCGTCAAGAGACGTTTTGTAACGGAGTTTAGTGACAATGACGGCAAAGTCAGGCTATTTAACGGGTCTGTGTTTCCGCGAAAGACCATGTTTCGCAGACGGGAAATGAGCGGGAGACCGGATGAATTCGCTGTATTTGCGCCTTTGGACTATGCTGACCGGCTGGGGTGCTGTCGGGCTGATTTACAGCCTGACCAGCAGTCAGGATCAGGCATCGGCCATCATGCTGCAACCGTCAGCGATTGATCTGTGGTTTGATTTCGACCCAAATGCTATCTGGCTATACTTGTCATTTTTCCCGCTGGTGGCGCTGGCATATCTGTTTTGCCCGCAAACACGGTTGGTCTGGCTGGCCAGATCCATGCAGCTTTCTGCCTTAGGCGCAGGGATCATTTTCACTTTCTGGCCGACAACAATGCAGTTTCCGCCGGTTACACAGGATACATTCAGCGCCTCGGTTCTGAAATTACTGATCCAATATGATTCATTGCAGAACTGCCTGCCGTCCCTGCATGTGACGCTTACAATACTGGCAGTCTGTGCGCTCTGGCAAAGAACGCATATTCTGCGCAGCTCCGTTATAGCGCTGTGGGGCGCAGCGATTACAGTGTCTATTCTGCAATTACATCGCCACCAATTTGTAGACCTGCTCGGCGGTGCAGCTCTGGCTATCTGCGCAGGCCTGCTCACGCAGCGGGTGCTGAATATCAGAGCGGAAATGGCTGTGAGGCGCGCCACATGATCGCTATTACCTTTCCGATTTTTCTGCTGATTATCCTTGTGCTCAGTGAAATGATTATCCTGAGCAAAACAGGCAAGGAAAAAGTCGACTGGCATGATGTGGTATTCAACCTGAATTCCGGCCATCTGATGCTCTGGCTGTTTCGTGGTCTGGAACTTGCCTGTTACGGTTTTATCGTTGCAAATTTTAGCCTGAATATTGTGTCGGACTGGCCGCCGGTCTGGCTATGGCTGTTTGCTATTCTGATGTGGGATTTCTGCTTTTACTGGCTGCATCGTCTGCATCATAAATTCGCGCTGCTCTGGGCCGTGCATGTGGTGCATCATCAGGGAGAGCATTTCAATCTGTCGCTGGCCGTGCGTAATTCATGGTATTCCTCCCTCGCCTCCATTCCCTTCTTTATTCCCATGGCGCTGCTGGGCGTTCCGCTGTCCGTCTTCATCACGGTTTCGGTGCTGCATTATGCAATCCAGCTGATGAACCACAGCGCTCTCACGCCAAGGCTTGGTTTTCTGGAATATATTCTGGTCACACCGGCACATCACCGCATCCATCATGTGGATGACAGAACCTATTCGGACTCAAATTATGCAGGAAGCTTTGTGTTCTGGGACAGGCTGTTCGGCACCTATCGTCCGGATCTGCCCGAAACAGATTTTGCCTATGGTGTAAAAGGTAACAAGTCTTCTCAGAACCCGTTTATTGCCAGCAATGAGCCTTTCCGCCAATATTTGCAGGCACGCAGAGAGAAGAAACAACAGAAAGCGCCGGATTTTGTCAGCTCCGGCTTTATCATTCTAAGCGGTGCTGTCATCCTGTTTGCACTCGTGACCGGCTATATCTGGCTCTATGGCTATCAGATCAGCCAATCTGTTACAGAACAGGCTTTGCTGTTCATTTTCCTCTCAACCGGCTCTATTGCTTTAGGCGGCATAAGCGAGGGCAGACAATGGGCAGTTCTAGGCTGGTTTGCGATTACATGGCTGATGCTGCTCAGTTTTGCCCTGTACTTTCAATGGCACGGCCTGTTCTGGATGATTTTTATGGCTGCCTTAGCCGCACATAGTACCGCAGTGTTATTCGGCTGGGGGCGCACGGCCGTAATCCACAGCGCTGATGCCCTGAAATAATCTCTGCAACCTATCCGGTAAAACATCCGTCTTAGTCGCATTGACTCTCCGGCGAAGAAGCCGTATCGAAAGATGATTAATCGTTTAATCAAGATCGTCTTATGTCCGATTCCCTGCAACCAAAACAAACGGTCAATCTTAGCGATGTCGCTAAGGCTCTTGGCGTGTCAGTTGCAACGGTGTCCAATGCCCTGTCCGGCAAAGGACGCGTATCGGCCAGTCTTATCTCCCGCATTAAAACAAAAGCTGCCCAAATGGGTTATGTCCCGAGCCATACAGGGCGGGCTTTACGCACAGGGCGCAACAGTGTGTTGGGTCTGGTTTTGCCGGATATTGCCAATCCGCTGTTTCCGCAAATCGCACAGGCGATTGAAGCTGCGGCAGCAGCTGCCGGTTATGGCATTCTGATTGCAGACTCGCGCGGCGATGTCAGTCTGCAGACTGAGGCGATCAACCGCTTGATTGAATATGGTGTCGATGGTCTGGTGATTGTACCGCGTCTTGGCACCCGCATTGCGGATCTGGATATTCCTGTCGCGGTGATCGACAGCCCTTCAACACCCGGTAATACGGTTGCGGCGGATCACTGGCAGGGCGGCGAACTGGTTGGCCAGCATCTGCTGTCCGGCGGACACCGTAAAGTGCTGCTGATCGGTAAAAATCCGGCCTCTATCGTGCAGAATGACCGTTTGGGCGGTATTCGTGCAGGATTAGGCAGACAAACAGAAATTGATGTTCTGTGGATTGAACATCACGAGGCTGAATTCGGCAAAGGTGCCCATCTCGGCCTGAATGAGAAAATTGCATCCGGCACAACGGCCATTGCCGCCGTGTCCGATGTGCATGCCCTGCGTGCGATGACCGAGCTGTATCACAGCGGTTACCGTGTGCCGGATGATGTCAGTGTTATTGGTTTTGATGACCTGTTCTGGGCGTCAGGTATTACGCCTGCGCTTTCCACCGTGCGTATGGATTTGCCGCGCATCGGTGAGATTGCCATTGCCTCACTGGTACAGGTGATTGAGAGCAAAAGTGAAAACCGCAAAGGACCGGTGCCGACATTCGGCACCTCCCGTGTGCCCATGACACTGATTGCCCGCCAAACATGCCGTTCTATTCTGTCTGATCACTCATCTCACTTCGCAAAAGGACTTTAAAAGTGCTGAAGAAACTCATCGCCGCATCCACCATGGCGCTTCTGACCACAGCGTCTTACGCCGCTGACAAGACCCTGACCATCTCGGTTTACGCTTTTGCGCAGGATGATTTCAAAGAAATCCTCTACAAGCCGTTTGAAGAAAAATGCGGCTGTAAACTGGTTGTTGAAACCGGCAACAGCGTTGAACGTCTGGCTAAAATGGAAGCCAACAAAGCCAGCCCTGTTGTGGATATGGCTGTTGTTTCCATGGCCGATGCGTTGCAGGCTTCCCGCGCCGGTCTGATCGACAAGATCGACACAGCCAAGCTGACCAACTATGACAAGCTCTACGACATTGCCAAAGACCCGAACAAAGACGGCATGAGCGTTGGCTACACATTTTACGCAACTTCGATCGTCTACCGCACCGACAAGATGAAAATCGAGTCCTGGGCTGATCTGCTGAAACCTGAATATGCACCGCATATTGCTTTCCCGAATGTGACCACCAATCAGGGTCCGACAGCGCTTTACATGCTGGAAAAATCCCTCGGCCATAATGAAGCTGATCTTAAAAACGCCATTGCTGCCGTTGGTGAAAAGTCTGATGACATTGTGACTTTCTACGTCAAATCCTCGCAGCTCGTGCAGCTGATGCAGCAGGAAGAAATCTGGGCAGCGCCAATCGGCCGCTTCTCCTGGGCACCTTTCACCAAGCTTGACCTGCCGCTCGGCTGGGCAACACCGAAAGAAGGTCAGACCGGCGGCATGAATGTGATGGTCGTTGCCAAGGATTCCAAGAACCGTGATCTGGCTCTGGAATTCATGGATTTCTGGCTCTCCACTGAAATTCAGACCAAGATTGCTGAAAAGCTGGTCGACAGCCCTGCCAATAAAGAAGTCAAGGTTTCCGACGAGATTGCCGATAACCTCACCATTGGCGAAGAAACCGCTAAAAGCCTTCAGCTCATTCCGTCCGATGTCGTTCTCGACAACCGTGACACATGGCTAAAAGAATGGAACGCCAAAATCGGCCAGTAATCCGGCCCAAATAACAGCAGCTGCCCGTAACACTTTCAGTTCACGGGCAGCTTTCTTTTTTGATCTATGCCCCCATCTCCGGTCAGGCCACCTGTCTTATAGGAAAGCTTATGTTCAACAACCGCACCGAAGCCATGTGGCTGGCCTTGCCGGCAGCGCTTTTCGCGGCACTTGTCTTCCTCGTCCCTGTCATTCTTCTGCTGTCTGAAGGTTTCAGATCGACAGAAGGATGGACAATTGCCCCATGGATTGATTTTTTCTCCGAGCCGATGAACCGCACTGTGTTCTGGCGCACCCTGCGGCTGGGACTGGAAGTAACCGTTGTCGCCGCGATTATCGGCTATGCCACCGCATGGGCGATTGTCGGCCTGCCTGCCAATTCCAAAGGCCGGATGATCGGTCTGATCATGCTGCCGATGATGATTTCACCGGTTGCCCGTACTTATGCGTGGATCGTTATTCTCGGCCGCACCGGTATTATCAATCAGGCCTTACAGGCTGTGGGCTTAAGCGATGCGCCGCTGCGTATTCTGTTCACCGAAACCGCGATTTTCATCGGCCTGCTGCAGCTGTTTCTGCCACTGATGGTGATCTCGCTGATCAGTGCGCTGGAAAATCTGCCGAAAGATGTGGTGCCTGCAGCCCGCGTGCTCGGTGCCAGCTGGTTTACCGTTTTCTGGAAAATCATTCTGCCGCTGACCAAAGAAGGTCTGGTTGTGGGTGGTACTCTGGTTTTCACCGGCTCGCTCACTGCCTATATCACACCGGCCATTCTCGGTGGTTCCAAAGTTCTGATGCTGGAAACACTGCTTTATCAGCATGTAACCGTATCCAATAATTTTGCTGCGGCCAGCGTTATCGCACTCATTCTCGTCGTGATGAGTTTCGCCGCTAATATTCTTCTGAAGCGTATTGCGACAGTGAAGGGCAAAAAATGAACTCGAATTTGCTTTCACGGCTGATTAATCCGGCCAATCTGGTTCTCTGGCTCGTCATCGTCTTTCTGATCGGCCCGTTCCTCATCATCGTTGCCGCCTCTTTCTCGGCCGGTGACACACTGGCATTCCCGCCGCAGGGCTTCTCGCTGAAATGGGTCTATAAGGTCTTTACCATCGAGAGCTTCCAGCAGAGCTTCGTCACTTCCATGGTTCTGGCAGTCGGCGGCACTCTGGTGGCTTTGGCACTCGGCGTACCGGCAGCCTATGCGATGGCACGTTATGACTTGCCGTTTTCTGAAACCGTGCGCACAATCGTCTCTTCGCCGATCATTGTGCCGGGTATCATCGTCGGTCTGGCGCTGCTGCGTTATTTCGTGGTGCCGGTTGGCATGTCCATCACGCTGGCGCTGTTTCTGGCGCATACGGCACTCGTGCTGCCTTATGCAGTGCGTGTGGTGTCTGCCAGCCTCAACAATCTGCGCTCCGATATGGAAGAAGCGGCTGTGCTGCTCGGTTGCTCGCGCGCCGGTGCGTTCTTCCGCGTGGTGATGCCGAATATCAAAGGCGGTATTCTCTCCGCTTTCATTCTCGGTTTTGTCACCAGCTTCAATCAGGTGCCGGTGTCGCTGTTCCTCTCCGGTCCCGGTGTACGCACCCTGCCAATCGATATGCTGGGCTATATGGAAATCGTTTTTGACCCTTCCATCGCCGCCCTCTCCTCTCTGCTTGCTTTTCTGTCCATGGGCATTGTCCTTCTCGCAGAACGTTTCCTAGGATTCTCCCGCTATGTCTGATCAAGCCTTTCTTACTCTCGACCAGCTGACACTGCGTTACGGCAACACCACGGCCGTGGATAAGCTCAATCTCACGATCAACAAAGGTGAGTTGCTGGCGCTGCTCGGCCCTTCGGGTTGCGGTAAAACCACCACCATGCGTGCGATTGCAGGCCTGATGGATGTGGCAGGCGGCACCATCCGTCTTGACGACAAAGACATTACCCGTGTTGCTGCCAATAAGCGCGAAATCGGGCTGGTGTTTCAGTCCTATGCGCTGTTCCCGCACCTCACCGTATTTGATAATGTTGCCTTCGGCCTCAAGCTTAAAGGCATCAAAGGTGATGAACTGCGCCAGAAGGTTGAAAGCGGTTTGAAGTCCGTTGGTCTGGCCAAATTCGCTGACCGTAAGCCGCCGGAATTGTCCGGTGGTCAGCAGCAGCGTGTTGCCCTTGCCCGCTCAATGGTGATGGAACCGAAAGTGCTGCTGCTTGATGAGCCGCTGTCCAATCTGGATGCGCGTCTGCGCCTCGACATGCGCACCGAATTGCAGCGCGTGCAGCAGGAAACCGGCGTCACCATGGTCTTCGTGACTCACGATCAGGCAGAAGCGCTGGCACTCGCCGACCGTATCGTGGTGATGCGTGCCGGTGCGATTGAACAGATCGGCACACCGGAAGAAATCTATAATCATCCGGCATCGCGCTTTGTGGCTGATTTTGTCGGTTTCGAGAATGTCTATGCGATCCGCGACGGCAAACTCTATTCCGAAAGTGGTGAAGTGCCGCTCAATGCAGTGCTGCCAAAAGCTGCCGGTCTGGCATTCCGCCCGAAGATCGTCACGCTTGGTTCCGGCCCGCTCAAAGGCATTGTGCGCGGCGCGGCATTTGCCGGCAACACCCGTGAATATGTGCTGGAAACACCATTCGGCTCTGTCAAAGCGGATGTTGATGCCGCTCTGCCTGCCTATGCACTGGGCGATGAGGTTGCCTTTGATCTGCCAATTGATCAGGCGGCAATTCTGGAACGGGAGTAAATTTCAGCATGGGTGTCTGGGTTGATACGGATATGGGCTTTGATGATATCGCCGCCATTCTGGTGGTGAAACATCTGGGTCTAGAAATCGACGGTGTGTCTCTCGTTTTCGGAAATACGGAACTTGGTCAGGTTTGCCGCAACGCGGCCGGTGCGACACAGGTTTTCGGCTGGGATTTTCCGATCTATCGCGGGCGGCACAAACCGGTTCTGGCGGAGATTGAAACTGCCGCCGGAATTCTCGGCGAAACCGGCATTCCGACACTCGGCCTGAACCTACCTGTCTGTGAAGATAATACACAGGGCTGTGCCTTCACTGCCCTGTGCCACTGGCTGGAAAATACCTGCGGCACCAAGCGTGTTCTCGCGCTCGGCCCCCTCACCAATATTGCCGCACTGGCACTGGCGCGCCCCGATCTGGCAGCACGGATTGACGAGCTGGTCTGGATGGGCGGCGGCGTAGGCAAAGGCAATCACACGGCCTCAGCCGAGTTCAATGCTCTTGCCGATCCGGAAGCACTGGCAATTGTGCTTGCCCATGAGCTGCCACTGAAAATGGTGGAGCTTGATTTCTGCCGTAAAATCCTCGCCACACCGGATGATGTGCATCCGATCCGCGCAGCCGGTGGTGCCAATGCCGCTTTGATTGCCGATATGACCGGCGGCTTTATCAATATTGCGATCTCGCGCGGTCGCACAGCCATGGCGCTCTATGATCCGGCAGCCGCTGTGGCTTTTGCCCGTCCTGATCTGGTACGTTTTGACAGGGCTTTCATCGGTGCGGAACTTTGCGGCTCGCTGACACGCGGCCGTACCGTGGTGGAAACACGCTCCAGCCATGCCACCTTCAACGCCGCCTATGCAGCTGACGGCGATGCGGAAGCCATTCTCGGCATTATTTTCGATGCCCTCAGAACAGAGGCAGCCAAATCATGACACATGCAGAACCTTTTGATCTGAGTTCTCCCGAACTGCGCCTCAGGGCAGCAGCCGCGGCACGCGGTGCGGAAGCTTTTGATTGCCTGATTATCAACGGCACCGTCATTGATATGGTAACTGGCGAGCATCGCCGTGCCGATATCGGCATCACCGGCGCTCTGATTGCCTCCGTTCATGCACCGGACAGCCGCAAAGATGCGGCAAAAATCATTGATGCCAAAGGCGGTTATATCACGCCGGGTCTGATCGATACGCATATGCATATTGAAAGCTCGATGATCACCCCTGCCACCTATGCGAATGCCGTGGTGCCGCGTGGCGTGACAACCATTGTCTGGGATCCGCATGAATTCGGTAATGTGCATGGCGTAGCCGGTGTCGATTGGGCAATTGCGGCAACCCGTGATCTGCCGTTGCGCACCATTATGCTGGCACCTTCCTGTGTGCCTTCCGCACCGGGGCTGGAACTGGCCGGAGCGGATTTTGACGCTGATGTGCTGAACAATCTGCTGGCACGGCCTGAAATCGGCGGTATTGCCGAGGTCATGACCATGCGTAATGTCATTGACGGCGAACCGCGCATGAGTGCCATTGTCCATGCGGGACTTGCAGCGGGCAAGCCGGTTTGCGGCCATGCACGCAGCCTCACCGGCTCTGATCTCGCCGCCTTTATGGCAGCGGGTGTGACCTCCGATCATGAGCTGGTTTCCGGCAGCGACCTGATGGAAAAACTGCGCGCCGGTCTGACTATCGAAATGCGCGGCTCACATGACCATCTGCTGCCGGAATTTGTGCAGGAACTAAACCGCCTCGGCCATCTGCCGCAGACTGTAACCCTCTGCACGGATGATGTGTTCCCCGACGATCTGCTCAATGCCGGTGGTCTGGATGATGTGGTGCGCCGCTTGGTGCGCTACGGCATGAAACCGGAATGGGCATTGCAGGCAGCAACGCTCAATGCAGCACGTCGCTTTGGCCGCGATGACCTCGGTCTGATTGCAGCAGGCCGCCGTGCGGATATTGTGATCTTCGACAACCTGTCTGACTTCACTGCACAAACCGTGCTGACCAATGGTGCGGTAACTGCTTCAAATGGTATTCTCGCACAAAAGCTCACCAACACCAGCGCCGGTGATTTCCTGCAATCCATGAAGATCGGTGCTTTAAGCGCCGATGATTTCCGCATTCGCAGCGATGCCAAGCGCGTTGTGGTGGCAACCATTGATCGTCCGCGCTTTACCCAATGGGGACAGGCGGAAACGGAAGTTGCCAATGGTTTTGTAGTGCCACCGCAAGGTGCAACCATGATTGCCGTTGCCCATCGCCATGGCCGCGCAGAAGCGAAACCGCGTGTTGGCTTTCTGCGTGAATGGGGCAGCTGGCGTGGTGCTTTCGCCACCACAGTTTCCCATGACAGCCATAATCTCACAGTCTTTGGCGGCAACGAAGAAGACATGGCACTCGCAGCCAATACCGTGGTCGCTGCCGGTGGCGGCATGGCTGTTGCGCTGAACGGCAAAGTCACCGCCCTGCTGCCGCTGCCGGTCTCCGGTCTGGTGTCCGAGGCATCGCTGACCAATGTCGCCGCGCAATTTGCAGCTTTGCGTACAGCGATGGATGATGTGGTTGACTGGCAGCCGCCTTATCTCATTTTCAAAGCCTGTTTTGGTGCAACACTGGCCTGCAATGCCGGTCCACACCAGACTGATCAGGGCATTGCCGATGTTAAAACCGGACAAGTGCTGGCCTCCCCTATCTTGCAAGTGACAGAGTAATACCCATGACTGATCCTATCCTCGACGATATTGCTTTTCTGACCGAGCTGCGCCGCGATCTGCATGCGCATCCTGAACTCGGTTTTGAAGAAGAGCGCACCTCGGATATTGTTGCCAAACTTCTGGAAGAGGCAGGTATCCCCATTCATCGCGGTCTTGGCGGCACAGGTGTGGTCGGTACTTTGCAGATCGGTAACGGCACCCGTACCATTGGTCTGCGCGCAGATATGGATGCGCTGGCCATGCCGGAAATGGCAGATCGTCCTTATAAATCAAAATTCGCCGGTAAAATGCATGCCTGCGGCCATGACGGCCACACCACGCTTCTGCTGGGTGCAGCCCGTGCGCTGGCCAAAAGCCGTAACTTCTCCGGCACTGTGCATTTCATCTTCCAGCCTGCAGAAGAAGGTCGCGGTGGCGCCAAGCGCATGGTTGAAGAAGGACTGTTCAACCTGTTTCCGTGCGATGCGGTTTATGGCCTGCATAATATGCCGGGTCTTGATCCTGATGAAATCGCTGTCGTTGAAGGCCCGCAGCTTGCCTCTTCCGATAGCTGGCGTGTGACTTTCCGCGGCACCGGCACCCATGGCGCAAAACCGCATCTCGGCAAAGATCCGGTCACCGCTGCCGCAACTTTCATAGCCTCATTGCAGACAATTATTGGTCGCGTGGTTGACCCGCTGCAACCGGCTGTCGTCAGCGCTTGTTCCTTGCAGGCCGGTGACCCTAAGGCGCTCAATGTTATTCCGGATATTGTGGAAATCGGCGGAACAGCCCGTGCTTATACCCCGCATGTCCGTGACCAGCTTGAGCAGGAAATCGGCCGCCTCGCGCAGGGTACTGCGATGATGTATGGCATTATTGCCGAATATGATTTTATCCGCCGCATCCCGCCGGTCGTCAACAATGCCGACGCTACAGCACGTGCATTGCGTGCCGCACAGGATGTGTTTGGCAGCAAAGTGCGCACCAGTTTCCCGCCTTCTACTGCGGGCGATGATTTCGCCTTCTTCGCCGGTGAAGCTCCGGGTTGCTACGTATGGCTCGGCAATGGCCCTGCTGTAGACGGTGCCCTGCACCACAATACCGCTTACGACTTCAATGACGACGCTATTGAACATGGCGTGCGCTTCTGGACGCGTCTTGTGGAGCAGGAATTGTCGGGAGACCATGATGCAACCGCATGAATTCTGGCAAAAACTCTATGCGCCTGAAACATTTGATGTGCAGGGCGTGCATGAAACCTTCTTTCCGGCAACGCTGGATGACGGCCGTCAGTTACAACTGCCGATCCGCCCGCTCTCGGATAAACAACATGCTTTGGCATCCCTGATCGTCAATCAGGCGGCCTTTGATGTGCTTGACGCTTTGTCTGATGATCTGGCTGCTAAACTCAAGGTCTTTGAGCCGGATGTGATTGTCGGCCTGCCGACACTGGGTCTGACCCTTGCCAGTGAAGTGGCACGCAAACTCGGCCACAGCCGCTATGTGCCTTTGGGGACATCGCGCAAATTCTGGTATGAAGAAGAACTGTCGGTTCCGCTGTCTTCCATCACCACACCGGATCAGATCAAGCGGCTCTATATCGACCCGCGTATGCTGCCGCTGCTCGATGGACGCCGTATTGCTTTGGTGGATGATGTAATCTCCAGCGGCACTTCGATTGTGGCTGCGCTCAATCTGCTGAACTCCCGTGCACTCAAGCCGGTTGTTATCGGCGCGGCAATGCTGCAAACCCAGCGCTGGCGTGCACCGCTTGAGCAAATCGGCACTGAATTTGCAGAGATGACACGCGGCTGCTTCACCACGCCGATGCTGAAGCATGGTTACAACGGCGGCTGGATAATCGCCGCCTGACAAGACCGGTTTACAGGTCAGATGCATTCACAGGTTCAGTCAGTAACAACATAGCCGGACTGTAAGTTTCAGGATCAAGACGCCTGGTCAGGGTTGCCGCAATAGCAATGCTGACCATGTGCCATTTCCAGCCCGCAGCAAAACTTCCGGTCTGCTCATGCAGCACGGAAACAATCAAAGGCGGCAGGGCTGCCAGCAAAAATCCTCCGCCCTGCATAACTGCGGAGAGCGCTCCGGCCTGCAACGGATCAGGAATATGCTCCAGAGCCACCACCAGCAGTAGTGAAAAACATCCCCCCAGTCCCGCACCGACAAGCACAACATAAAGAAACGGAGCACTTGCAGGTGCGAAAGCAAAACCGGCGAAACCCGTAAACTGCATCGCCAGCGCCAGCCACAGCCATGGTCTGCGATCCCTGCTGTTGCCCTGCGCCAAAGCAGGCATAATCAGAGCGGAAACAGCCTGGCATAGCGCCATGACGGCAAGCAGACTACCGCTCGCCGTAACACTCCATCCCGCTTCCTGATAATAGGGGGCAAGCCAGGCTATGACGGATGAATAGCCGCCATTCACCAGCCCGAAGGCAATCATCAGCAACCATGTCCGCGGACGGGAGAACAATTTTGTCAGGCTTTTACCGGCCTGAACAGAGGTTGAAGCGGGGAGTACCGCCCAGACCAGAACAGTTGCAAGAAGTCCCAAAATTGCAAAATAACCGAAGCCTGCCTGCCATGTTCCGGTCAGCTGCACAATGACAGGCGACAATTGCGCGCCAAGCGCGCCGCCTGCCAGTAGCATAGCGGAATAAAGCCCCATAATATTGGCGAAACGGGCGGGAAAACGCTGCTTGATAATTGCAGGAAAAAGCGCCTGCACCGCCGCAACGCCAAGGCCGATAATAGCTGCTGTCATCAGCAATGCAGGCCCTGTGGTTACAGTCAGCCGCAACAAAGTACCGACAGTGATACAGGTCAGTGCCGCGAGAAGAATGCCGCGCATCTCACCCGTGCGTAACAATGCGGGACCGGCAAATGCCACACACCCCATCAGCGACATAGGTATCAGTGTCAGCAGCGCCATACCGTGATGGCTCAATCCGGTGGCATGACTGATATCTTCTGCGAGAGGGCCGATAGCCGCAATAAAGGGCCGGAGATTGAGTGCTACAACGACAACAGCCATCAGGAAAATATAATTTCTGCCTCCCTTCATATTCGTCTTTCTCCTGATCGTTTTGCCTGCGGGCATAGTGAAACAGGCAGCCGCGCAGCACGCTCATAGCGCCCTGAAAACTGCCTGCTTTACCGGAATCTTGTCTTATATGTCAGCTGATACGTGCGTAATGTTCAAAGCCGACGCTCTTCAGCGGAATTGCCTCATGCTGATAGCCGACCGGACGGATCGGGCTTTTGAGCTCACGGGACAAAAGCTTGCGCTCACGACGTTTCTCCGGATGCACAATCGGCACCGCATCCAGCAAACGCCGCGTATAAGGATGTGCAGGTGAACTCAAGACAGCATCACGCGGGCCGATCTCGATAATCTCCCCCAGATACATGACCGCGATGCGATCGCTGACTTTTTCAACCACCGCCATATCATGGGAAATGAAGAGGATGGAAATGGCATACTCCTCCTGAATTTCCTCCAGCAAGTCCAGAATCTGCGCCTGAATGGACACATCCAGAGCGGAAACCGGCTCATCGGCGATAATCACCTTCGGGTTCAGAGCGAGTGCCCGCGCAATACAAATACGCTGCCTTTGCCCACCTGAAAACTGATGCGGATAGCGGTCAGCTTGTGCTTTTGTCAGACCAACCCTGTCCAGTAATTGCAAAACCCGTGCCTGTATTTCAGCGGCAGTTCCCATACCATGAATATGCAATGGTTCCGCAACAATCTGCGCAACTGTCATACGCGGGTTCAAAGATGCATAAGGATCTTGAAAAACCATCTGTATACGCTTGCGTGTTTCGCGCATATCCGAGGCATTCATGTCTCCCAGTTTACGCCCCTGCAGCCAGATTTCACCACTATTGGCCTGTATTAGTTGCATAATCGCTTTGCCGGTCGTGGATTTACCGCAACCGCTTTCACCAACCAGTGATAAAGTTTCTTTTTCCCGCAATTCGAAGGAGACATTCTCCACCGCGTGAACATTGGCAACAACACGCTGAAACATGCCTTGACGCACAGAAAACCGCGTCACGAGGTTGCGCACACTCAGTACAGCATCCGATGTATTCTCAACAGCAATGGCATCATTACCGCGCATTTCGCCAAGCTTGGGTGCTGCATCCAGCAAGCGGCGGGTATATTCATGCTGCGGATTGTTGAAAACAGCGTGAACCTCACCCCTTTCAACAATTGCTCCGTTCAGCATCACCACAACCTTGTCGGCAATCTCGGCCACGATCCCCATATCATGGGTAATCAGCAGAATGGCCATGCCGGTTTCCTGCTGAATAGTTTTCAGCAGAGCCAGAATTTCCGCCTGCACAGTCACATCCAGTGCTGTCGTCGGTTCATCAGCAATCAGCAAATCCGGCTTGCACAGAATGGCCATGGCGATCATCACACGCTGGCGCATACCGCCTGACAGCTCATGGGGATATTGTTTCAACCGTCGCTCGGCTTCCGGAATACGCACCTGATTAAGCGCCTCCAATGCAAGACGCCCCGCCTCAGCCTTACTCACCTGCCGGTGCCTGATAACAACTTCAGCCAATTGCGCCTCAATTGTCAGAACCGGATTGAGCGAAGTCATCGGCTCCTGAAAGATCATGGCAATGCGATCACCACGCAGCGCCTGCACCTGCTTTTCTTCCATCGCGTAGAGATCAACACTCTGTCCCGTTTTGTCATAAAGCAGTGCCTGCCCGCCGGTGATTGTGCCGCCCATAAATCCGACCAGCCGCATCACCGACTTGGCCGTTACCGATTTGCCGGAGCCGGATTCACCGACCAGCGCCACGATCTCCCCGCGCCCGATGGCAAGGTCTATGCCTTTCACTGCAACAGTTGTGGCATCCATGCCCTTAAACTTTACAGCGAGGTCAGAAATTTCGAGCAATTTTTCGGTCATCATAATCTCCGGCAAACAGGCTTTTATGGTCTCAGCAAGCGGCGTAAGCGCGAATTTCCACGGCGCAGTCACGCCGTGCCGCATGTCCCGTTACAACTGACAATGCCGGAACACCTTCAGGATCAATCCAGTCATTCCACACTTCGCAAAAAGCGTCATATTCGCTGATATCGAACAGCCAGACCTGCACCATCAAAATGTCTTTGCGCGATGATCCGACACTCTGAAAATAGTCATCAATAATATTCAGGATCTGCAAAGACTGGTCTTTGACATCTCCCCCTTTATCCGGCGCGGTCAGACAGACCGAGGCCAGTTTGTCGGATGCTTTTCCGAGACATATTCTCGGCTGATGCCCTGCTCCGTTGATCCGGCCAAGCTCTCTCAGTTCCATAGGGTTCTCCAGTTCTTAAGGCTTGAGTTCGGTCTGCGTTTCAGCTGCGATAAGCAATCACAACAGCTTCCACGAGCACATCGGAACGGTAGAGCTCTCCGCTGACACAGGTACGTGCCGGCGGGTTGGCAGGATCAGCCCATTCATTCCACACAGAATTCATGGCGCCGAAATAGCGCATGTCTTTCAGCCAGATATGAACAACGAAAATGGATTTGTGATCGGAGCCTGCGGTTTCCAGAAGCCGGTCGATCTTCTGCAGTACTTCTCTCGTCTGCTCTTTAATATCGCCGCTTGTATCGGTTGCATGCACACCGGACAAAAACACCATATCATTATGAACAACGGCCATGCTTTTCAGAGCGCCATCAGTCTTTGAGATTTCAATACGTTCGACCAAAGTAGTTGTTCCTTCTTTTTAAGTTGCAGAATTTTTGGATAACAAAGTTCAGATCATCTCGTGCTCAGACGAGGATCAAAATGCGTTCTGAGAACATCACCAAGCAGATTGATGGCCAGCACCGTGGTGAAGATGCAAAGGCCGGGGAAGAATGCCATCCACCACGATGTGCTGATATAAGAGCGTGCATCTGCCAGCATTCCGCCCCATGTCGGCGTTGATGCAGGCACACCCAGCCCCAGAAAACTGAGACTTGATTCCGCAATAATCGCTGTTGCCATGGCGAAAGTACCGACAATCAGGGATGACTGGATGAGATTAGGCAGAATATGTTTCCACAAGATGTGACCGTCCCGCGCACCGAGAGACCTAGCGGCCACAACAAAATCCCGTTCGCGCAAGCTCAGCGCCTCGGCGCGTGCCAGACGGCAATAGGGAATCCAGCGTTGTGAGGCGAGTGCGATAATCAGAATGCCAAGGCTCTGGCCAAGGAACGCGACAATGGAAATCGCCAGCAGCAAGGGCGGGAAAGCCCAGACCACTTCAAGAAACTTCTGAATGACAGAGTCAACACGACCGCCGTAATAGCCGGAAACCACGCCGAGTGTGACACCAACCAGACCGGAGAAAATAACCACGGCAACGGCAATAATCAGTGAAACGCGCGAGCCGTAAATGATGCGGCTTAACAGATCCCGTCCGACATGATCCGTTCCGAGAAAATGCGGGCCGGCCGGTTGCGGCGGCATCAAAGCCAGCATCAAATCCTGCTTGTTCGGATCAAACGGTGCCAGCAAAGGGGCAAAGAGGCTGGCGATCAACAACAGGCTGACAACACTTAGACCAAAAACAGCTTTCGGTGTTCTGACAATCTCTGTGAGTTTTTCTGTACTGAAGCGGAAAGTCATCGGCGTTACCTCAGACGGATACGCGGATCGACAATCGTGTAAATCATGTCAATCACGAGATTAATGAATACGAAAAGCGAGGTGTAGACGAGGACAAGGCCGGTAATCAGCGGAAAATCGCGGAAGGTTATGCCCTGCAGCAGCAGATAGCCGATGCCGGGCCAGGAAAAGACCGTCTCGACAATGATCGCGCCGCTGATGAGTGTGCCGAATTCAAGCCCGATGATGGTGACAACGGAAATCAGGGCATTGCGGAAAGCATGGCGCCACAAAACAACACGCGCTGACATACCCTTGGCGCGGGCGGTCATGACGTAATCTTCCTGCAAATTTTCCAGCACGGATGCACGGGTAATCTGCATAATGATGCCCGCCATATTGGTACCCAATACGATAACCGGCAGTGTCAGATGCCGCACTGCATCCCACAGCGCATCCCAGCGCCCTGCAAGCAGTGCATCAATTGTCAGGAAACCTGTAATAGCCGGAACATCCATGCCCCATGTTGCACGCCCGCCCGATGGCAGGAGATTGAACATACCTGCAAAGAGCAGGATCAGGAGAATACCCAGCCAGAAATTTGGCAGGCTGATACCGAAAAATCCGCCGATTGAACCGATCGTATCGACAAAAGAATTCGGCTTGCTGGCAGCCCAGACGCCAAGCGGCAGCCCCAAAATGACGGCAAGCAGTGTGGAATAGATGGCAAGCTCAATACTGGCCGGCAAACGCTGTAAAATGAGATCCATGACAGGTTCGCGATAACGGAAGGATTCTCCCAGATCTCCCATCAGTGCATTCTTGATAAAGGTCAGATACTGAATATAGACAGGCTGATCGAGCCCCCAGGCAATACGGATATTCTGCCGGATCTCTTCAGTTACCTCATCGCTGACCAGCATATCCACAGGATCGCCGGGTGCGAGTTTTATCAGTACAAAAATCAAAAGTGTCACCATGAAGAGCACAGGAATTGTGCCCAACACGCGCTTCAGCGTATAGCCCAACATGGAAAATCCTCGGGAATTGACCGGAGCATGCCACGGCAAAGCGGAAGCAAACTTCCGGCTGCGGCATACGCAATATTAAAAAGACGGGTACATAGTCTGATCAGTGCAACCGGACCGGCAGGCTCCCGAAACCGGACAGGAATATCCCTTATCCGGTTTCAGAAAATCCGCATCGGAAATCAGCGCATGTGGATTTCCCAGCCGTTCACGCGATCGGCTTTGCTCGGTTTGAAATCGATGCTTTTGGAAACACCCCATGCCAGACGGTGCAGCCAGAGGAAACAAGCCGGCGCGTCTTCCGTGATCGTCACCATGGCTTTATTGAGCATGGAGACCCGTTTGGTGAAGTCAAATTCTTCACGCTCGGCCTGCAGCAGCTTATCGACTTCCGCATTGGAATATTTCAAACGCGGTGATGCACCGGTTTCAAAATATTGCGCCAGCGCAGGGGACGGATCCAGCATATTGCCACGCCCCATATAATAGAATGGTGTGTCGCCGCGCTGTACATTCGTCCACAGGGTTGCCCATTCCGGTGTCTTCAGCGTTGCTTTAAAGCCCGCCTCTTCCAGCATCGGAATAATCGCTTCTGTGATCTGGCGGTCTGCAATATAGCGTCCTACCGGCGTGTAAAGATCAACCGCAACACCGGTTGCACCGGCCTCTGCCAGCAAGCTCTTTGCTTTTTCCGGATTATAATCAAACGATGTCTTGTAATCTGCATCATAGCCAAGCTGGCCTGCACCGACCGGCCCGTTCAGCAAGGTTGCCTGATTACCGAGAATAGCGCGGGCAATACCCTCACGGTTGATAGCATGGCATACCGCTTTACGCACACGCGCATCATCCCATGGCTTGGTCTCAGGGCTCATGGCAATGAACATAGCTTCTGCGGAATCGACCATTTCAACTGTCGCATTCGACATTTGCTGCACGCGGTTAATCAGCTGCGGCGGAATTCCCTGTGCGATCTGCACCTCGCCATTGGCCAGCGCGGTCACACGCTGTTCCGGCTCGGTCATCATCCGATAGAGAATGCGCTTCGGATTTGTCTCACTGACCATCGGATGGCCATCCACGCGCTCAATCACAATATGGCTGCCGATACCGACTTCCACCAATTTATACGGGCCTGCACCAATCGGATGCTGACGATCAGCCTCCTGTGCGCCGTATTTGTCATAGATGGATTTGGATGTGATCTGCATGAATGCCAGATAATTCGGCAGCGTGGAGATTTTTTGCGTTGTTGTAATCCGCATACGCAGATCATCAAGCGCTTCAACATTTTTAATATACTGGACAGAGGCCTGCGACATGCTCTGCGGGTCGTTTCGCGCGCGCTCCATGGAGTGGATCACATCTGCAATAACAACCGGCTCGCCGTTATGACGCTTCTGATCCGGACGCAATGTCAGAATCCAGTTCAGGTCATCTTCAGGCTCAAGGCTTTCGGCCAGAAACGGAACAAATTTTGCCTGCTCAAAATCCCAGCGCGTCAGGCAGCCATAAATCTGACACCAGATCGAGCCGATCAGTACAACGGAATCCGCATAGGGATTATAACCCGTCACACCTTCGGTAATCGCAACAGTGATCTGATCAGATTTCTGAGCCTGTGCCGGTGATCCCGCGACACTGACAGCCAGTGCAGCACTCAACAGCAGGGCCTTTTTAATTCCCTTAATCATCTTTCCCCTCCTCTTTTTATGTCATGCGTCACAAGAAGTAGTTTTTTTTAAATAAGTAAGCTATTACTTACTTTCTTGTCAATTACCCTCATTGCAAAATGCGTAAATATACGCTCTGAAATGTCAGAGCGTCGGAGGATTACAGAATGAGTAAAGTGGATATGAACACTTCCAAAGCTGTGCGCTCGCGCAATGCACAAGCCACAAGCCAGGCTATTCTCGAATCAGCCATTGTTGAATTTTGCGAATATGGCCTGAGCGGCGCCAGCACATCGCGTATTGTCGAGCGTGCGGGCTGTAATATCCGCATGCTTTACCATTATTTCCAGAACAAAGAGACACTGTATAAAGCGGCTCTGGAACAGGTTTACAACCAGCTGCGCGGCAGGGAAGCAGAGCTGAGCATACTCGACCGCGACCCGATGGATGCGATTAAAACCCTGACCGCATTCACCTTTGATTATATGCGGGACACCCCCGCCTTTATCAAACTCGTGCTTGGTGAAAACCTTTTGCAAGGGGAGTTCATCCGTACCATCCCGAGCATACCGCGCTCATCACGCCCTTTTATCCAGTCGATCCAGACACAGCTCGACCGCGGTGTTGCGGCAGGAATATTCCGCTCAGGGATCGACGCCACTCAGCTTTATATTTCCATTGTCTCTCTCAGCTTCATGTATCTTTCCAGCCAATATACGCTGTCCGTTACTTTTGGCGTCGATATATCCTCAGAGGAGAATATCCGCACACGCCGCCTTCACGTTGTTGATATGATTGAAAAATATCTGAAACTGGGCGCTGAATAAACCATATGAAACAAAACTGCCGTCAGATCGCTATAATCTGACGGCAGCATAAAAAGCACAGGCCGTATTTACCAATCCATGACAACTTTGCCGGAATTGCCGGAGCGCATGGCCTCGAAACCGTCGCGGAATTCATCAATCCTGATACGGTGCGTAATAACCGGAGACAGATCCAGACCGCCCTGCACAAAGGCGATCATCTTGTACCAGGTCTCAAACATCTCCCGCCCGTAAATGCCTTTCAGATTGAGCATTTTGAAAATGACCTTGTTCCAGTCGATTTCAAAACCGGCAGGGGCGATACCGAGAATAGCAATCTTGCCGCCATTATTCATCTTGTCGATCATATCGCGGAATGCAGGTGCGGCACCGGACATTTCCAGCCCGACATCAAAGCCTTCTGTCATACCGATGGACTTCATCACATCATCAAGATTTTCTCTTGAGGCATCCACCACATAATCAATGCCGACTTTCTTGGCCAGATTCAGCCGCACCGGATTGATATCAGTGATGACAACCTTGCGCGCGCCCGCACGTTTGGCGACCATTGCCCCCATGATGCCGATCGGGCCTGCACCGGTAACCAGCACATCCTCGCCGATCAGATCGAAAGACAAAGCCGTATGCACGGCATTGCCGAAAGGATCGAAAATAGCGGCAATTTCATCCGGCACTTCATCGGGAATTGCCACCACATTATATTCCGGCAGGCAAATGAACTCTCCGAAAGAACCCGCGCGGTGCACACCTACACCCAGCGTATTGCGGCACAGATGACCACGCCCCGCACGGCAGTTACGGCACTTGCCGCACACAATGTGCCCCTCACCCGAGACGCGTTCCCCAACTTTATATTTGGTCACAGCCGAGCCGATCTCTGCGATCTCGCCCATAAATTCATGACCGACAACCATCGGCACAGGCACGGTGTTTTGCGCCCACTGATCCCAGTTCCAGATATGCACATCCGTACCGCAGATAGCGGATTTTTTGACCTTAATCAGCACATCATTCGGGCCGATCTCAGGAACAGGGACGTGCTCCATCCACAGACCCGGTTCTGCCTTTGCTTTCACCAGGGCTTTCATCATATTCGTCATTGGAGTTCCCTCAGATAATGCCTAATTCACGGCCGGTTTGTTCAAAGACCGCAATGGCTTTGCGTACATCCTGCTCCGAATGGGCTGCCGACATTTGTGTACGGATACGCGCCTGACCTTTCGGCACCACAGGGAACGAAAAGCCGGTCACATAGACGCCTTTTTCAAGCATTCGCGCGGCCATTTCCTGTGCCAGCGCCGCATCACCCAGCATCACCGGAATGATCGGGTGACCGTCTCCGGCAAGTGTAAAGCCGAGTTTCGTCATTTCACGGCGGAACAGTTCTGCATTCGCAGCCAGACGCGCGCGCAGTTCCGCACCGTTTTCGATGAGATCAAAAACTTTCAGTGATGCCGCAGCAATAACCGGCGCAAGCGTGTTGGAAAACAGATAAGGCCGTGAGCGCTGTCGCAGCCATTCCACAGTTTCAGCTTTGGCAGAGGTATAGCCGCCGGATGCGCCGCCAAGCGCCTTACCGAGCGTGCCGGTGATAATATCAACCCGTCCTTCAACGCCGCAATATTCCGCAGAGCCGCGACCGTTTTTGCCGACAAAACCAACCGCATGGCTGTCATCTACCATGACCATCGCATTATATTTGTCCGCGAGATCACAAACGCCCTGCAGATTGGCAATAATTCCGTCCATCGAGAACACGCCGTCTGTAGCGATCAGTTTAAAGCGGGAGCCCTCCGCCTTCTTCAGCTCTTCTTCAAGCGCAGCCATATCATTATTGGCGTAACGGAACCGTTTTGCCTTCGACAGACGGATACCGTCAATAATCGAGGCATGGTTCAGCGCATCAGAAATAATTGCGTCTTCTTCACCGAACAGCGTTTCAAAAAGCCCGCCATTCGCATCAAAACAGGAAGAATAAAGGATGGTATCTTCCATGCCGAGAAATGAGGAAATCCGGTCTTCAAGCTGTTTGTGCTCTTCCTGCGTCCCGCAGATAAAACGCACCGAAGCCATGCCGTAGCCATAACGGTCGAGCGCTTGCTTGGCAGATTCTGTCAGTTCTTCATTATCCGCCAGTCCGAGATAATTATTGGCACAAAAATTCAGAACGCGATCTCCCGAGGCCACTTCGATTTCACCGGCCTGTTTGGAGGTAATAATACGCTCGGTCTTATACAGGCCGGATGTTTTCAGGCCATCCAGCTCGGAACGGAGATGTCGAAGAAAATCATGTGTCATGCTTGAAGCTCTCTCACAATTATACCGGCATCTGCCCCGCATTTTATCAGTATTTTCCGATGCAGGGCAGACAGAATGCAGATCAGTTATTGACCGGTTGCATAGCCATGTTTGCAAAGTCCGGTCAGGTCAGACAGGGAAAGCGCATCCATATCCAATGCGTTCAAAAGATCGTTTTCAGCAGTAAAATCCCGTCCGTACATTGCCGAGAAGATTTTAACGCCTGCCTCATGCAGTTCAGCCGGCTTACCTGCAAGGCGAGCCAGTCTGGCAGTCATCACCAGACCGAACGGCACATCTTCCGTGACATAGCGGCTGTCCGCTGTGGTCGGGCCGGAACCGCCATTGCCTGCGGCATGCATTTCCTGATTCATCTGCGAAATCGAGCTGACAGGAACATGGAATGAAAGATGGAAATGCTCGAAAATCGTCCGCACTTGCAGCCCCAGAGCAGTAGCAACATTGATGCGCTCCTGATCCAGATCTTCCAGAAGACGCCCGACATTCGGCGTTACATTCTGCCCCTGACTCCAGCTTTCACCGCGTTCCATACGGGTCATATTCCCCAGTGCAATGCCCATGTGGTTTTGCGGATTGAGATTGGACAAGGCAATGGCCAGCAGGCTGCCGCGATCCACGAAACGATCCCCGAACAGTGTCTGGCAGAGCGCCAGCCCTTCTGCGCTGCGCGCTTCCGGCACTGTCGCAAGATCAATACGTTTGCGCACAGTATTCACATTCACTTCCGTCTGGCTCAGCTGACGGCCTGAGACAACCGTTGTTCCCCACGCAATAACCGGAACGCTGATATCACGCGCAGCCAGCAGACGGGACAGATAGAGCGCACCGAAGGAGGCATGAGAGCTGATAATAACGCTCTGCTCCGCACGGATATAAGGTGCCACAGCATCGAGCACCGCCTTATGCCCGTAAGCAGGCAGAGCCACTACCAGCACATCAGAACCTTCGGCCAATGTACGCGCATCCACTGCCACCTGCGGCCGGAATGTGCCGGTCACAGCACCGGAGGCAGTCAGCGCTTCGCCTGCGGCCAGCGCCTTTGTGCGCTCCCCCGATGGTGACCAGAGAATAGCTGTGTGGCCTGCCTGTTCCAGAAATGCTGCCATACCAAACGCGATTGATCCGGCGCCAATAATCCCTACCCGCATAGTTTTTTGTTCCTCACTCATAATCATTCAAATTATTCTGCGGTTGTTCCGCATTTTGTTATTTGGGTCGTAAATTGCTGCCAAAGCCGCCATTCACACCGGCAAAGGCAACGACCAGAAAAGCTTTGGCAGGCTGGCTGCCGATACTGGTCAGGCAATGCGGCACCTCTGCCGAATAACGGGCTGTCTCGCCTGCCCTGACCACAGTTTGTGACGCTGTGTTGGAAACGTGGATTTCACCCTCAAGACAATGCAGATGCTCCATTGTTCCCGGACTATGCGCCTCACTCTCCAGTTTGCCGTTGAGATCAAAGTTCAGGAGATACCATTCGATCAGCGCAATCATGCCGGCCGGCGCAAGAATCTGCAAAGTACAGGTACCGTCCGGACTACGGATCGTCGGCGTCAGATTGCCGGGCAGCAGATGAATCTGATCTGTCCGCTCATTGGTCACGCCGCCCATCAGGCAATCCAGATTAACCCCAAGCGCCTGTGTCAGATGCCACAGCGTGCCATAGGTCGGATTGGCATTACCGCGCTCGATCTCGGAAAGAATGGAACGCGATACTCCTGCCATAACGGAGAGATCTGCCAGTGTAAGTTTTCGCTCTTTACGCAAAGCCTGCAAACGAGGCCCGATTTCCGGTGGTGTCAGCTGCTTCATTTGCTCACTCCTCAAACTATGCCGCAGACCTATTCCTCTACAGGCTCTCCCAATGTATGCATCAGTCTGTTTGCCCAGCCGAAAAGCGATGCAGACAGAATGAGATCGAGGATTTCATTCTGATCCAGCCCCGCCTCAGCCAAAGCCTGCATGTCGGTTGCGTCAGCCTGCGGCGGACAGGCCGACAGACGAACTGCAAAATTGAAAATTGCTTTCAGCCGCGGTTCAATATCCGCATTCACACCATCACGAAAAATGGCGGCAATGGTATCCTCTTCCTTTGCCAGCTGATTATAGCGGCTTGCATGTACCGCCGCGCAATAGATACATTGGTTTACAACCGAGGCTCCCACTGCCCCGATTTCCCGCTCTGCGCGGGACATGCCGCCGCGATTATACATCACGCCGTTAAACAGTGGTGATCGGTGTTTCAGCGTTTCTGCATCATGTGCCAGCACAAGAAGATAGTCCGAAACCTTGGTGTTGGACGGCGTGACTTTCAGCGCATCCAGCTGCTCCGGCGTTGCATCCGCCAGCACAACCGGCGTCACATAGGGTTTCCAGACCGGCACTGTTGTCGTGAATTCATGAATGGTCTTACCCATGTAAACCTCTCATCAAACGCAAACCGGCTGCAACGCGGATCTGATAGCTGACAAATGCCAGAAGCTCCGAAAGCCGTACAATATCAGCGTCATTCACACCGGCCTGACGCAGCTTTTCAATATCGGCACCCGTGGCATCTTTAGGAGAGCGCGTCACAAGATCCGTATGCCGGATCAAAGCCTGCAAACGCTGATCGTCACCGCCGCTGAAATTCAGATCAGCGATCAGAGCCGCTTCTGCAGCATTATCCGCCTGTTCCAGTAACGTTGTGAAATGCTGTGTCAGCGCTTCGTCCTGATTATGTCTTGCAACACGTACTGCAATAGCGGCCCGCTCTGCACGGGACAGCCCACCCGCATCAACAGGCATTAAGGCACTGTCATGGGTTTGCTGTGTCAGCGCCAGAATATCCGCACGGCCTGCCAGCACCTCACGCAGAGGATCTGTCGCTCCGATACCGGCGGCGCTGATAAGAATATCCGTGGTTTCCGTCATTATACCTCCTCCGCCTGCTGCGACTGTATCTGCTCTGCATCCGGCAAAGGTGAAGCTTTCCACTCATCGCCCTGTAGTTCCGGCGTGCTGTAATCCAGCAAAGCCTGCCAGTGCTGCTCAAAATTTTCCTGATAAAGCCGGGCTGCAATTTCACGGGCGAGAATGGCCGCGCCTTCGCTGATGCCCGGAATATCACCGCTCAGTTTGCCAAGACTGGCCGCCGCACCGGCATTGAAACTGTAGATATTAGCCAGCCACGGAGCCGTGCCCGCCTCTTTCTCGCGGAAAGAGAAATCCGCTGAGAGATAAGGATGATTGCCGAGTTCTTTATTTTCCTCACCGGCCGGAGGTGTATAGCAATCGCGCCAGAGCAGGATTTTATCCGCATAGGCTTCCAGTTCTTTGCGTGCCAGCGGGTCAACGGTGAAGCCGGTGCCAAGGATCAGGAAATCCGTAACCAGCCGGCTACCGTCCTGCGTTGTGATAATGAGTTCATCACCGATCTGCTCGACCGATTTCACACCGGCATTAAAGTGAAAATACGCATTGTCATGACGGCTGACCCGCAGCGTTGAGCCGCGCGGCGCAGGGGTCTGGGTGCGCAATGAATAATTCATGATCTGCCAGCGACGGGCGTCATCCAGCTTGGAAAAAGCGGCCGTAAAACCAAAGGAGCCAATACCCATCAGCTTGTTGATCTGCGGCATTTCTTTGCGGCGGATAAGATGGCGCACTTCTTTGGCACCGGCTTCCAGCGCTTCAGCGGCATTATCTACCGCAGAGGCTCCCACACCGACCACAACCACCCGTTTGGAACGCAGTGCCTGAAAATCAATCGCATCAGAAGAATGCGCCCAGAACTTCCTGTCCAGCCCCGCTATAAAATCAGGAATATTGGGATGCCCCATACCGTCACGGCCAGTCGCCATGACAATTTTGCGCGCCAGAATTGTCGCCTCTTTGGCACCGCTGCCCGCCAGTGTCAGGCGCATCAGCGCCCCTTCCGGCAGGATGGATTTTACCTCGACATTATTCTCAACCGGCAGAGACAGAACTTTCCGGTACCAGCGCAGATAGTCCATCCACATCGGGCGCGGGATTTTATCCATCTCAGCCCATGCATCATTGCCGAATTGTGCCACATACCACGAGCGGAATGTCAGCGAAGCAATACCATAGGCAGGGCCTGTCAGCTGCTTTGGTGAGCGCAGTGTTTCCATACGCGCATAAGTCAGCCACGGGCCTTCAAAACCTTCAGGACTGCGGTCAAAAATACGAATATTACGGATGCCGCCCGCCAGCAGTGAAAATCCGGCAACGAGTCCGCACATACCGCCGCCGATAATCACGACATCATGCACTTTCTCTGCACCATCAGTTGTTTCCACCCAGTTTGCAGGCGGATAACACAGACAGGCCAGATCATCGCGGACACGAAGTTCCAATTCTTCAAGAGTGGAAGCGGCAACGTTAAGCGGTGCCTGCACGTTATATTGCATAACTCATTTCCATCCGGTTTTCTCAGATAATGATGAAGTTCCGGCCACATCAAAGCGACCGGAATGATCTGCATGACCTCAGTTCGAAACAGGCAGGACTGTTGCGCTTTCCGGCTTCCAGCTGACCCAGATGTCATCCCCGACGGAAGAGGTGATATCGGCCGGATGGCTGAGCGCATTAAGAACGGTACCGCCGTCCACCTCAACAAAGACGGATGTATGATTGCCTTTGAACACCAGCTGACGGATGCGGCCTTTCAGACGGTTCTGACTTTCCGGCGCTGTTTCTGTGCAGCGGATCGCTTCAGGGCGCAGAGCAATAAAATAGCCGTCCTGCGGTGAAACGCTCGCAGTACCGCGCGGAGCCGTCAGAATATTGTCGTTCCAGTTCAGCTTCAGCATATCATTTTCAATACCGGAAACCTGACTGCGCAGCAGATTGGTTTCACCGATAAAGTTGGCAACAAAAACACTCTTCGGGGCACGATAGAGTGTATGCGGATCACCCATCTGTTCAATACGGCCTTTGTTCATCACAATAATCTGGTCAGACATTGTGAGTGCCTCTTCCTGATCATGCGTAACAAAAACAAAGGTTTTTCCGGTTTTTTCCTGAATGGATTTCAGCTCGATCTGCATTTGCTGGCGCAGTTTCGCATCGAGTGCCGAGAGCGGTTCATCCAGCAATAGCACCTGCGGATCCGGTGCCAGCGCACGCATCAGAGCCACTCGCTGACGCTGACCGCCGGAAAGTTCTGACGGCAGGCGATGTGCATAATCCTGCAACTGCACCAGTTCCAGCAATTCGGTCACCCGCTTGTGAATAAAGTACTTGTCGCGCCCTTTTAGCTCCAGACCGAAAGCAATATTCTTAGCAACGGACATATGCGGAAACAGCGCATAATCCTGAAACACAATATTCACATCGCGCTTATTAGGCGGCAGCTTTGTCACGTCTTTGCCTGCGATGATGATGCGGCCGGATGTCGGTGTTTCAAAGCCGCCGAGCATGCGCAAAGTGGTGGATTTACCGCAACCGGAAGGCCCGAGCAATGTGATGAACTTGCCTGCTTCAATGGTCAGGTTAAGCTCTTCCACCGCAACAAAAGAACCATAGCTTTTTGTTACATTCTCAAATTTAACGATCGGTTCCATTAGCGTGTCCTCGAACGGCGGGTTTTATATTCTGCATAGAGGCCAACGGCTGCTGTCACCAAAAGGACAAGCGTTGCCATGGCATTGATTTCAGGAGACATCCCGCCCTGCACTTTGGCGAAAATCAGCATCGGGAGCGTCGGCTTGTAGCCACCCAGAAAGAAGGTGCGCACAAAGTCATCAATCGACAGCAGCACGCAAAAGATCATACCGCCCATGATTGCAGGCCAGAGATAAGGCAGCGTCACCCGGAAGAAAGCCACAACGCTGTCTGCACCGAGATCACGCGCCGCATCCACCAGATTGCCCGGCATTGTGCGCAGTCTTGTCAGCACCATCACCACCACAAAAGGCACAGCGTGTACTGTGTGCCCCAGAATAATGGCGGCTGTGCCGGTCGGCATATCAATCGACGAGATGAAAATGCGCATCGAAATCGCCGAGATCATCCCCGGCACCACGGCAGGCAGACAGGCAAGCGCGAAAATAATTGCCTGACCTTTAATTCCTTCCGCCACAATCAGCATGGCAATCCATGTGCCGATCGTCGTAGCCGCCAGCGTGGTCGCCGCAGCAATCAGAACGGAATAGATAACAGCTTCGAGAAACTGCTTGTCCTGCATGACCTTGACATACCAGTCGAATGTCCATTCGCTGATCGGAAAAGCAATGAAACTGGCATCTTTAAAACTCATCGCCATCATCAACATCAGCGGCAGCATCAGATAGATGACAAAGGCCCAATAGGTTGCTGTCAGTGCGGTGCGCGGTGCATCATGAAACAGGTTACGCATCAGATCACCCTCCGTTTACGGCCGCCGACAAGGCGCATGAAAATTCCGGCTGCAGTTAAAGCGGTTACCAGCATGATGATGGCAAAAGCCGCACCTACCGGCCATTTATTACTGGCGCCGTGGAAGAAACCGCTGATGGTTTCAGGGAACATCACCGTACCGGGCCCGCCAAGCAGCATCGGCGTGGCGAAAACACCGACTGTCGTAAGAAAGACCAGTGAGCAGCCCGAAATAATGCCTTCCTTGGACAAAGGCAGGATAATTCTGCGGAAACGTGTCCACGGGCCTGCACCAAGATCAGCAGCGGCATCGAGATAGGAGGACGGGATTTTCTCAATCGCGGAATAAAGTGGCAGCAACATATACAGACAAACGAGATAGATCAGACCGAATGTCAGGGAGAACGGGCCGTAAAGCATCTGGATCGGCCGGTCGATCAGACCGATTTCCCGCAGCAGAACATTGAGCGCACCACGATTTGCCAGCAGCATAATGACCGAGAATGTGCGGATTAGCTCCCCTGCCCAGAACGGAACGAGCAGCAGCAGCAGTGCTTTGGAGCGGCCTTCCGGACGCACAATTTTCGCAACATAATAGGCAACCGGATAAACCACGATCAGGGTGGCTGTAGTTGCAAAAAGCGAGAAAAAGAAGCTGCGGATCAGGGGCGTGAAGTAAATCGACTCCTGAAAGAAGATCGCATAATTATCCAGCGTATATTGCGGCTCACTGCCCGCAGGCAGCGGATATTGCGACATCAGGCTGATTTTCAGCATCTGATAAATCGGCCCGACATGCAGAAAAATGAGCCAGAGCAGAGGAAAACCTGCCAGCAGGATCACGCGTCCGTAACGCGAATTGACCGCGGCTCCCAATGTTTTCTGATACAAGCCGGAATTCATGACTTTTGCTATCCGTGTCGAATAGCGCGGCATTTCCGCTTTTTTGCTTATACCAATATCGTCCCTGATAGAGGTGTCAGACATATAGCTTTCCTGTTCAGCCCTGCGACGCATGTCGTGCTGTTTCATCAGACAGTCATTTTACGGGAAGGATGTTTGCGCCGGATCGGGCGCAAACATTCATTCAGAACGCAGAGCCGTCAGGCGGCTTTGACCTCGGCAGTCGCACGGTCAACCAGTTCGTTTTTCATGTCGCGGTTGACGGAGCTGAAGAAAATTACCCGCTCAAGCTGGTTCTGCGGCAAGGTTGCTGCCATCTTTTCGCGGTCATTCAACAGATCAGCCACACCATTGATGGTGGAACTGTAGCCGGACTGACGGGTCATCGATGCACCGACTGCCGGATCTGCCAGAACTGCATTAAGCAGCTTATAGGCATTTTCCTGATTAGGCGCATTATTGACGATGTTCAGCGTATATACGAAGCCAAATGTGCCTTCTTTCGGTGCAGAAAGCTGGATCGGATGGCCTTCCATAATCAGCTTGGCAACCGGACCTGACCAGGAATGCGCCAGATAAATATCTTCATTGATAAACATCTGCTGCACTTCGGAACCGGCATCGTAATATTTACGCACCATATCCTTGTGTTTAATCAGGAGATCGCGGGCATCATTGGTGGCCTTTTGTGCAAGCTCACGATTATCCGTATAGCTGACAAAGTCGCCGTCATAACCAAGATATTGCATGGCCAGTGTCAGGAAGTCGCTGACGATATAAGAGGTCTGCCCCTTATATTCCGGATCAAACATGATCTCCAGACTGTCCGCTTCCTTAACGTAATCGGTATTGCGTGCAAGCCCCTCATAGCCGGCCAGAATTGGCAGACCCCAGAGCTTGTCCTCAACGCGTGCCCATTTGGCATCCTGATAGACAGAATTAAGGTTTTTCCAGTTAGTGATTTTATCGGTATCAATTGCGGAAATCAGCTTGGACTGGATGAACTGGCTATAGCGGTGCCCTGCAACCGTCACGATGTCGGTTGACGGATTGGCGCCTTCCGCAGTCAGCAGGTTATATTGCTTGCCCTGATCGTCTGTCAGACGAACGCGCACTTCAATACCGGTATCCTTCTGGAACTTATCCAGAAAGTCCTGCGGCAAAAATTTGTCATAGGTTGTAACATTCAGAACGCCGTTTTCAGCCCATGCCGGACGCGGTCTGATGATATATGGTGACGACAGCACAGCTGTCCCTGCCGCAACCAGCTTCAATGCTGACCGGCGGTTAACCAGAAGAGTCTTCCTCATTATGTTCCCCTGAAGATATTTGTTTTTTATTATCAGGCGCAGATCAGGCTCACCCACAGGATCGATTGAAAATACTTCGCCGCTTCCCTTCGGCAGAAATATCGGATCTGGTGGAAAAATGTCCGCTAAAATGGATAATTCCGATAAAGCAGAAATATGTCAAGGGCTTTATTATAAAGAAATAATTTTTAGCATTATAATCAACGACTATAAACAACAGTCCTTAAAATGCAAAGCAAGTCAAAATTGCATTTGATTTAACATCATAATTTTATTGATGAATTTTGCCAGAGAAGCTTTTTCCAGTCATGCCTGATTTACGCGAGCAAATTGATAATTCTGCTTTGTGCAACCCAAACCGAAAAATCTTTTATAGCGGAATTCTTCCGCAGCTTCCGCTTCTGCACAGCTCAATAATGAGACCGAATAAATCTCGCAGAGAGAATCTCCTGCCCTGCATGCGCCATTTCGACGCAAATTAAACCATCCGTACAAAAATCTGTCGCAAACGCCCTGAGGTCACCGATTGCAGGGAAAACGGTTGCAGGCAGGCAAGTTATTGAATTGCAAAAAATTTTATGCAGCACGCCGGACAAGCTCAAAAAACGTTATCATGAGTTACAAGCTTGTTTCGCTGTCCGGCAGCATTCCCGCGAAAAGGGGTTGGGTTCCCGCGACTGATACTATATGAAGTCCTTACAACTTTAGATCTAACTCAATTAGGCAATGCTTCAATTGCTAATTGTCCCCGATCTTAATCACTTCGTATTAATTTATTCAGTTTATAAGTTCCTGTGTCACGGCATCGGAACAAAGGTTCACACGAATGCAACTCTTCTCCGCAAAGATCCTCGCGGGTCACCGTAATCGCATGCCTTTCAAATCCACAACACTCGCTCTTACAGCCGTTCTGGCCGGCAGTCTGGCCATTGCCGGATGCAGCACTGGCTATAATGTTGCTGAGACACAGGCAATGTCTGTCACCAAAGTCGGTTATGGCCTGCCTGCAAAAACCACTGCCATCGCCAAAGCAGATGATATGAAAGCCCCGCGTACGCCGCGTGTCGCTGCTACAAAATCAGCGTCTTCTTCAAAATCAGTCAGAGTGGCTTCCGCAAATTATCTGGGACGTGCGCCTTATATCTGCACACCAAGCGGTTTCGGCAGCAAAACACGCTGCTTTAACAGAAGCTGACGGCAAACAAGATATCTGCCGCCAGCTTCATAGTCAGTTGGATGCCATAGCCGGCATCATGCGGTCCAGTTGTCTGCTCACATAATCACCCCGGCGGAATTTGGTGATTTCATCACCTTTTCTTGCCGGTGCGTGTTTGAAAACATACCAGTCACCGCCTGGCTCTTTTCGCTGATAAATCACGCCGTTCTTTTCGCGGTGGCTGAAACAGGTTGTTGCCGGAAAACTGGTACCTTTTTCATACCATGTCGCACGGAAACATAATTTTCCGGGATCGGTGATAAACCAGATCCCCTGACCGGCAGAAGCATTGCTGCCCCTGCCGGACCATGCTTTGAATTGCCGTTTTGACACGGCAAAATAACCGGCACCGTCTTTCCACATCCATGAATTATGGCTGTAAATCCGGTAGATTTCAGAACTGCTGAGCGGCTTAGCCGTGTCTGCTCCTGACGCCGCCGCTGCCTGAGCTGTAAGACCAGCGGAAACGCTCAAACCCAATCCGCCGGCTACCGCTATTATAAGTGTCATTGTACGAAACACTGACATAATCGCCTCCCTCACGCTCAGACAGCGTGGTTCAGTTGGTTGGTGCATTCACAACGCGCCATTCAGGCTTTCCGAAACCGTCCGGCCATGGATAAACTTCACGGTCATTGAAATAAACCACGGTTTTCAGCTCAGGAAATTCCGGATGGGTTTTGGCAACATTTTCCGCCCAGTTGCGGACATATGAGGCATCACCGTCATAGCCCAGCTCGGCAACCCAGATCGGCTTGCCAAAGCCTTTTACACGGTCATAGCCCGGTGCCAGACGTTCCGAGAAAGTCTGATCCCCGCCCTTGGTTGCACGGTCGTATTTTTGGTAGCCGAAGACGGAAAGACCAATAATATCAACATAGTCATCGCCGGGATAAAAGGCCTGAAGCCCTTCATTGCCTTTTGGTGACCACATATATTTGGCATTTGGCAGGCTTTCCCTGCACACACGCACCATACGCTGATACGCCTTTACATATTCGTCAGGCTGCCAATGCGCCCAGGTAAACTGGTTGTCTGTTTCATCCATTTCCTGCGCCCAACGGATGATAACCGGACTTTTCAGTTTTGCGGCTTCCGTGCAGACCTTGGCCATATAGACATCCCGCTCCCCGTTCAGAATACTCTGTAAAAGTTGCGGTGAGGAAATACGCCAGTCCGGCGACCACGACCATGGCTCAACCGAAATCAGCAGCGTGCGGCCGCGTTTGAGCGCGTAATCATCAGCAAGTGTCAATGATCCCAGCTCGACATCTTCCCACGGCAGAAACAGATGTTCGATTTTTGAATTCTTGTCATCCCCGAAGTCCCCGTGCGGATCATACGCACCGAAACCGACCGATGCCTGCGTAATCACCGGACGTTTCGTGGATGGCTGATCTTTGGTTGCTGACATCTCGTTGGGGATACCGAGCGGAGTGCTGCTTGCGGCGTAAGCAGTACCGGATAACATGACCCCGACGAATGACAATGCAACGATTTTGGATATCTTACCCATTGCCTTTCTCCTGCCTTAATTTGCACCGTTCGGAGCCTGTGCAGAGAACGGTTGCTGTTTGGCATCTGCCTGTTGTGTGAGCGGCTGCAGCTTTGCCAGCTGTGCGCTCACAGTGTCCTCAGCAACAAGTTTTTTGAACTCATCACTGTCTGCGGCTTTGGCATGTTTAAAAATATACCAGCTGCCGGAAGGTTCTTTCTTCTGATAAATCGTGTCTTCATAAATGCGGTGGCGGAAGCAGGTTTTACCGGCTTCTTTGCCCTGCTTTGCCTGAATGCCATACCAGTCGGCTTTCAGGCACATCAGCCCTGTATCACTGAGTACCCAGCGCCCTTCAGCCCAGCGGGTATCATCCCCTGAGCCTGACCAGCCGATAAAGGTGCGGTCCTTATCCTGCATACGGCCTGCGCCGTCCGGCCATTGCCAGGTCTTATCCCGGTAAAGCACATAGAGCTCAGCAGCGGACATTGCTCTTGCCTTTGCGGGCACTTTGACCGGCTCTGCGGCACCGGCCGGTATTACGGGCACACCCAACATTGTCAGTACGGCGAGCACAACACCAAACCGGTGTAAGCCTGCACCATGCTTCTGATTTCTTGTCTTGTTGTTATCTCTGCTCATAGCCTGCTTCTCCCTGCTGTTCCGGCTTTTTCATCATTGCCGGTGTGAAGCCTGCCTCTTGCGCCCCGCCCCTGAAGGACAGGCTGTGTTTCCTTTGCTGCCTTGCCGGCAGAATGTGCTTCCTTGTGATTTCGGGCAGGTTTACCAATCATCGTAATACGGAGGCCCGCTGCCTCTGCACTCTCCTGAGAAACAGCATTACGCAGATCAACAAGAACGGGTGCATTCATGAGTTTTCTCAAGCGGGTCAGATCCAGCCTGCGGATACAATCCCATTCTGTCACGATGACAACGGCATCCGCATTGCGTGCACATTCATAAGGATCATCAATCAAAACCACATCATCCAGCATCTGCGCCGCATTCGGCATTCCCACTGGATCAAAAGCGCGTATCGTTGCCCCGAAACGCTGCAAAGTCTCGATCAGAGGGACCGACGGTGCCTCACGCATATCATCCGTATCCGGCTTGAATGTCAGGCCAAGAACCGCAATAGTCAGCCCGTCCACATCACCGCCGACAGCATCAAGCACCTTCAGCGCCATTTTGCGCTTGCGTGCTTCATTCGCTGTCACGGTTTCCTCAACCACCCGCAGTGCAACGCCGTAATCCTGCGCGGTGCGCAACAGAGCCAGCGTATCCTTCGGGAAGCAGGAACCGCCATAACCGGGGCCTGCATTCAGGAAGCTGGAGCCGATGCGCCGGTCAAGACCAATGCCCAGCGCCAGATCGCTGATATCACTGCCTGCCAGTTCGCACAGGTCGGCCAGTTCATTCATGAAGGTAATTTTGGTCGCCAGAAATGCATTGGCTGCATATTTAATCAGCTCGGATGTGCGTCGTCTGGTAACGACAACCGGTACATCATGCGGTGCAAAAACATCGCGATAAAGCTGCATCAGCACGGTCTGTGCATGCATATCCTCAACACCGATCACCACGCGATCCGGCTTCAGAAAATCGGGAATAGCTGCGCCTTCGCGCAGGAATTCAGGATTGGAGGCAACCGAGTAACTGCCGCGGCGGCGCACCGAACCGATAATCTTGTCAACCGCATCACCGGTGCCGACCGGCACAGTGGACTTAACCGCGACCACTGCACCTTCTGCCAGATGCGGTGCGATTTCCTTGGCAGCCATATAGACGAATGACAGGTCCGCATCGCCATGTCCGGCGCGCGCCGGTGTGCCGACAGCAATAAACACAATATCCGCATCTTTAACTGCTGCGGCCAGATCACAGGTAAAAGACAAACGTCCCGCCTGATGATATTTACTGACCAGCCCGTCCAGTTCCGGTTCGTAAATCGGCAGGATGCCCTGATTAAGTCCGGCTATTTTTGCAGCATTCTTGTCGACACAGATAACGTCATTGCCCCAATGTGCAAAACAGGTGCCGCTGACGAGGCCGACATATCCGGTTCCTATCATCGTGATTTTCATGATCTGCAACGCCCTGAGGCGCCTCCCTGTTATAATTTCCTAGAGCATTTCAATTTTGATTGAATCCGATGAAATGCTCTATCTCTTTGTTTTTGCGCGTATCTTATCCGAAAACCGGTTCCCACTTTTCGGGATACGCTCTAATCTTCCGATATGTTTGTTGATGCGCCGGAGCGCCAATGCGGTCTGAATGTTGTTATGCGCAGCGATTGTCCGCCGACACCGGCACCGGCTGCCGAATAGCGTTCATCAAAAAGCCGGACATGTTTTGCGCCCCAGGCAAGCACTTCGAGGCTTTCACGTCCCCGTTCAAAGGTCGCAATTCCGGGCAGAAGGATGAGAGACAGAATGGTCGCCAACACTGCCGGACGGTAATAGCGCGTGGTCATGCGTACTTTATTTTCCACGCTGTGCCGCACCAGCACCACGATCAGCAGCACGGCATAGGTCACACTGTTGAGAATGGCGAACAGGTAGAAGCCACGACTTTCACCGGCATCCGGCACAAGAAACACCGCCAATACGGAACCAAGCGCAACAAAGGCATAGGGAACCAGAACCCTGAAAGGCAGCGGATCAACCTCGGATGTTCCCTTCGGGGTCACGCGGAAATCCACAAAAGATCCGGTCATCCAGTCGCGCAATGCTGCAACCGAACCTGCCAGCGCCCAAGGCCAACGGGCGAGCAGAAAGAGAGCGCTCTCCCAGCTTAGAATTTTACCGTTTTCAGGCCGGAAAGTTCCGGTTGCCCGCCAGCGATAGGCGAAGACCAGCAGGATCAGCGAGAGCGGCACAAAATGCGTGAGAAAGTCAGGATAAGTGACAGCCACGAAATTCTCGCCGCGAATAAGTGCAATAACCGGCATGGCAAAAAGTGTTGCTGTGAGCAGTGAAAACAGCGGATACCAGAGTTGCGAAAACAAAAACTGGAAACGCAGGCGCGGCGACAGACGCGGGATCAGATCCGGCGAATACTGCAGCAGGATCATCACAATGCTGCGTGCCCACTGAAATTCCTGCGTAATCAGATCGCCGAAAGTACGGGGGCCGTCGCCATGCGCAATCGCATCAATCGCATGGACACCGCGCCAGCCATAAGCGTTCATCATCAGCGTTGTGGAATGATCCTCAGCCAGCTCCGGCCCGAGACCACCGATTTCCTTGAGCGCTACAGTGCGCACCGCATAATGGGAGCCGATGCACATCGGCGCAAAACCACCGCTATAGCCTGCCTGTAAAGAACCGTGAACATTAGCTTCGGCATAGAGCCTGCCCCGTGCCGACCAGCTTTCCGCAGCATTGCGGTCGCAGATACTCGGCGCGGAAACATAACCGACAGCCGGATCAGCGAAAGGCCGCAACATCTGCCAGAGATAATCCGGCTCAGGCACATGATCGGCATCAAGCTGCGCAACAAAATCATAGCGCTCATAGCCGTAATGATCGTAGAAAAACGCAAGATTGCCTTCTTTGCAGCGCGTACGGCGCGGCCATGTCTGCCTGTGATAGTCGGCGCGGCCTTTACGTGTCGATACAAAAACCCCGTGCGCGCGGCACCATGCAAGTGTTTCCTGTGACGGGTCTTCATCGGCAAGCCAGGTATCATGCGCCTGTGTCTGCGCAAGCATCGCTTGCAAAGTTTCAGCGACAATGGAGAATGGTTCTGATGGTGCCTTGGTTACAACCATGGCAATCCGGCTGTTCTGCGGTATGCGCAAAGCACCGACGGGCTTAACCGCAAAGTAAAACATGCCCAGAAAATAGGCTGGCAGCAATGTGAGCCAAGCCAGCACCAGCGTTGCAACAATACTGCCGAATACACTCACATGATGTTCAGGCTGCAGCCACCAGACCCAGAAATAGATGAAGGCCGCCAGCCATATGGCAACACCGGCAATATATTCTGCCCGCCTGTAGCCCTGAAATACGGATACCAATAGCGGTTCGCCATTCAGCGTGAAAGACTTCTGTCTGTTGATGGCAGGAAGTGTCATGATCTCGCCTCCAGTCCGAAGAAAGGAGCCGCAGTCCGGACGATTGTTTCCATATCCGAATATTGCGGTTCAAAACCCAGCATATGGCGAGCAAGAGCGGGATCGGCATAAAGAGCCGGCGGGTCACCTGCACGACGCGGACGGATAATTACAGGAACCGAACGGCCGGTTACCTTGTCAATCGTATTGAGAATTTCGCGGATAGATGAGCCGCGTCCTGTCCCGAGATTGACAGCAAGATTGTCACCGCCACCGGCAAGATAATCGTAAGCCAGAACATGGGCGCGGGCGAGATCTGTGACATGAATATAGTCCCGCACACAGGTGCCATCCTCCGTGTCATAATCATCTCCGAAAATCTCAAGCTGTGCGATTTTTCCGGCTGCTGCCAGCAGTGCGCGGGGGATGAGATGGGTTTCCGGATCATGCCACTCTCCCAGTTCACCTTCCGGATCAGCACCGCAGGCATTGAAATAGCGCAAAGCCACATAGCGCAGCCCGAAAGCCGAGGCATAATCAGCCAGCATATGTTCAGCAATCAGCTTGGTCTGACCATAAGGGCTGACGGGGATCTGGGCGGCAGTTTCCGCAACCGGCAGATTTGCCGGTACGCCATAAGTGGCGCAGCTCGAAGAAAAGATAACCTTATCCAGCCCTGTCTCACGACAGGCATCCAGTAAAGATAATGTTCCGCAAACATTATTACGGTAATATTTTGCAGGGTCTGTGACGGATTCCCCGACATAGGCGGACGCGGCAAAATGAATAACGGCAACCGGCATATAGCGCAGGATCGTTTCCGTCAGCAGCATCGTGTCCAGAATATCGGCCTGAACAAGAGGACCATAGCGCACGGAAGACCGGTGCCCCGTAGACAAATTGTCATAAACAACCGGCTCAATACCCCGGAATTTCAGAAGCTTGGCTGTATGGCTCCCGATATAACCGGCACCGCCCGTAATCAGAATGCGCTTTGCTGTCATCTGGCCATCTCCCGTAATCTGTTGCCGGAGAGGCTCAGACGGCTGTCAAAATAGGTGATCGTCTTTTCCAGACCTTCGGTCAGCTGCACCTGCGGCTGCCAGCCCAGTTCACGCATTGCAAGCGAGATATCAGGACGGCGCTGGCGCGGATCATCGACAGGCAGCGGATGGTGAACAATACGCGAGCGGGAGCCTGTCAGATCAATCACGATCTTCGCCAGTTCACCGATCATGAACTCACCGGGATTGCCCAGATTAACCGGTCCTGTCACCGATGCATCGGCCGCCATCAGACGGACAAAACCTTCGATCAGGTCATCCACATAGCAGAAGGAACGGGTCTGCGTGCCGTCACCGTAAATCGTAATGTCCTCGCCCTTCAGCGCCTGAACAATAAAATTGGAGACCACACGTCCGTCATCCGGCCGCATATGTGGGCCGAAAGTATTGAAAATCCTGACGATTTTTATTTCAGTGCCATAGGCTTTGTGAAAGTCGAAAAACAGGGTTTCCGCACAGCGCTTTCCCTCATCATAGCAGGAGCGCGGGCCGAACGGATTGACATTGCCCCAATAGGTTTCGACCTGCGGATGAATATGCGGATCGCCGTAAACCTCGGATGTTGACGCCTGAAAAATGCGGGCATTATAGCGGGCAGCCAGCGTCAGCAGATTATACGCGCCCAGCACACTGGTCAGCGTTGTGTGAACAGGATCGGCCTGATAATGCGGCGGTGATGCGGGACAAGCGAGATTGTAAATCTCATCCGCTTCCAGATCGAACGGCTCAACAATATCATGGTCAATAACACTGAAAGTGTCATAGCCAAGCAGATGCATAATATTCTGCTTGCTGCCGGTCGAGAAGTTATCAACGCAGATAACCCGATGGCCTGAACGGAGGAGACGCTCACAGAGATGCGAACCGAGAAAACCGGCTCCGCCTGTGACAATAATCTGCTTATGTAATATATCCGACTGAACAGCATAAAGCTCACGCACAGGTGTTCTGCCAGACTGATTACCAATATGTTGATTAAGTTCACTCATCTTCAACTCCATCAAATTTATCTTTAAATCTGCATTGATGTAAAAAGAAATTTAATGAAATTACTTAAGTAAACTTACTAAAAATACTCAAAATATAAACGAAATTTTAACGAAATTACTTTCATATACTATATACCGCTCCGTCAGAGGATTGTCGTTATCACTGCATCCTGAAAATTATCATTTCGTACATTTCTTATTTGATATGATAAGATATTGCTTGAGGATGATGTGCTGAGAGATTTCACAGGCTTTCACTGCCAAGAAATGCAGTGGACGGGAGGAACCGGATGCATAAGCAGTCTGATACCCCTGAAGGAAACACTGACCGGCTGAGAGCTGAAGCAACATGGCCGCAGGTTGAGCGCCGCCGCTTTCCCCGCACCGGTCAGGATGTTCTTGAGCCGGTGATCATTCCTTCAACCGCACCGCCTTTACCGTCGCTGCAGTTTTCCACGCAGGATCTGCCTCCCGAAGAGCAATTCGAGGCATGGCGCGCTTATATGCGGCCGATTATTGATGTCCGTTTGCCGGACAATGTTCTGCCTGAGGACGGATTTTTCGCGAGTCATACTGTCTGGCATTTCGGGAAAATGCTGTTTGTCCGGCAGCAGAGCGATGCCTATAGTTACGCCCGCACGGCTGCACAATTGCGCTACAGCCCGATTGATCACTGGTATCTGGGATTAAGACGCAGCGGACAGGCATGGACGGAGGTTGACGGCAAAGTCATTAAAACCGGCTCGGGTCGCGTGGCTTTCCGTACACTTGGACACCCCTATCGGGGGCGCTGCACCAGTTCTGAAATCGTACTGCTTTATATGCCTTACAGCCTGTTTTCCGGTGAGGCCGGTCTGTTCAAGTCTGTCAATAATTCCATTCTGTCAGGAACGCTTGCCACACTGCTGGCGAATTTTCTGGCTCAGGTTGAAACACATCTGCCCTCGCTGACACTGGATGATCTGCCCGGTATTGTACAAACAATCAGGAATATGATTGTGAACGGCGTTGAGCCCTGTGTCCGCCCAGACCACGACCATCCGGGTCAAATCGGCTTCGGCACCATGGAACGGGTGCATCACTACATTCATCACAATCTTCACGATCCGCAACTCACAGCAGAGAAAATCTGCCGGTCGGTCGGCATATCCCGCACGCGGCTTTATCAGCTGTTCGAGTCCCATGGCGGCGTTCTGAATTATATCCGCAAACAGCGCCTGCAAGCGGCCTATGAAACATTGCAGGATCCGGCCAATCAGGACAGAATTCTCGACATTGCCCAAACGGCCGGTTTTGATGTTGCCGCAAATTTCACCCGCGCATTCACCAATGAATTCGGTGTCAGCCCGAGCAAAGTTCGCAAAAACCTGTCCGCACCGCATCCGGAACCGACAGATTTTCCTGTCCCGAACAGCAAACAGGTCAGTTTTGAGAACTGGCTGCGCAATCTTGACCTGTAATAAAAGCAACGGCAGAAACAATCCGACAATAACAGGCCGGTTGAATGACAGATATACTGATTAATCTGATTTTCTATTCTGTATTTCTATGCATTGCACATCGCCACCGGCCTGTTCAGAATATAAAAACCGGACCATCCGCTTTACCCTGAACAGCATTATTCAGGAGACGGTTTTACAAAACATCCTCCCAAGATATTTTGAAAACTGCACGATCCTAAGCCCCAAGATCAGGCCGAATGGCGGAGAGGTTACGCAACGGATTGCAAATCCGTTCAGCTTGGTTCAAATCCAAGGTCGGCCTCCATTTCTGAACAATATCAGTCATAATATTGGTCAGAAATGGCTCTCTCCTTACGCCCAGAGAACGCAGATATGATTTCGATAAATACAGTTCTGACCGGTTCCGTCGTCCCGCTAGGCCCCCGCGAAGCCCCCAGTGCAATTGCAAAAACCCCGTCACAGGGCAAAAACTGGCTCGGCACGGAAGGCTTCACCAAGGATGCACAAGGTGATCGCAAGCATCACGGCGGGCCGGAAAAGGCCATTCATCATTATGCCTATGAACATTATGCGATCTGGAAACAGGAAATCGGCGAGCGCGATGTCTTGCAACAGGCAGGCGCATTCGGCGAAAATATTTCGACCACCGGCCTGACAGAAGAAACTATTGCAATCGGGGACATATTTCAGGCTGGTGACGCCGTTATTCAGGTCAGTCAGGGACGTCAGCCCTGCTGGAAGCTTAATTTCCGCTTTGATACCGGCGACATGTCCCTGCGTGTGCAACGCAGCGGCCGAACCGGCTGGTATTATCGTGTTCTGCAAGAAGGCTTTGTTGAAGCCGGCGATATATTACAGCTGATTGAGCGCCCCTCACCTGACTGGACCATTCGCAAAGCATGGCATATTTTATATGTTGATACGCTGAACTTTGCAGAACTGGCTGTGATGGCCGATCTTGAACATCTTGCGCAGAACTGGCGTGATTATGCCGTCAAGCGATTAGCCACACGAAAAACGGAGGACTGGTCACGCCGCCTGCAAGGCTGACCGTCTGAAGCCTCTCTTCCGTTCTAATATGGAACAGGCAGTATCCTGCCTTTATCAATTCAGGTCTGTGATGAGAAAAAGTACCGCACTTGCAATCGAAGTCTCTGCCCGCGAACGGGAACCGATTTTTCTGGCCTTAGCCCGCTCCATTATCGGCGAGATTGAACGCGGCCGTCTTAAACCCGGCGCGGCTTTGCCCGGCACACGTTCGCTGGCGCAAACACTCAAACTCAACCGCAATACTGTTGATGCGGCCTATCACGAACTGACAATGCAGGGCTGGCTTTCAGCTGAACCATCGCGCGGCACCTTTGTTTCCCATGACCTGCCGGACGTTTCCGGCTCAGGAAAAACAACACCGGTCGGAAAACAGCCCTCTCCGGTGAACAGCAATCTGCCGCTTTTTACGCTCAAATTTTCTGACGGCGCGCCGGATGCACGCCTGCTGCCGACTACCGCCTTTGCACAGGCTTTCCGCCGTGCACTGACAAGCACCAATTTCACCCATGGCGGCTCCTATAGTGATCCGGCAGGCAATAAATCACTGCGGGAAAATCTTTCAGCCTATCTGAATGTCGAGCGCGGTCTGGTGGCTACTGAGAAAGACATTCTCATTACCAGAGGCAGCCAGATGGCGCTGTTTCTGGCCGCGAAAGCAATCATTGAACCCGGCACAAAAATTGCCGTTGAGCAGCCGGGTTATCCTTTGGCATGGTCGGCATTTCGTGCAGCGGGCGCAGAAATCTGCGGCATAGCGGTGGATGAAGGCGGGATTGATGTTGATGCTCTTGAGGCACTTGCCCGACAAGACCCGCAGCTCAAAGCTGTTTACCTGACACCGCATCATCAATATCCGACAACAGTCACGCTCGGAGCCGCAAGACGACTGCGCCTGTTTGATATTGCACAGCGTTACGGGCTGGTCATTATCGAGGATGATTATGACAATGAATATCGCTATGACGGTCGTCCTGTCCTGCCATTAACCGCGCGTTCCGGCAAGGAACTGCCGGTTATCTATCTCGGCTCCCTGTCCAAGGTTCTGGCTCCGGGCATACGTATCGGTTATGCCGTTGCACCGGCGGATATTCTCAGGCGGATGATCCGGCACCGTGAGGCGATTGACCGGCAGGGTGACCTGCCGCTGGAACTTGCCCTGAGTGACCTGCTCGCTGACGGCACTATCAAGCGCCATGCCCGCAAAGCCCGCCGGATTTATCACGCAAGGCGCGATTTTCTCGCCGGACAGTTGCAAAATCTGCTCGGCGAAGACGGCCGGTTCTCACTTCCGGCCGGTGGTTTGGCCATCTGGTTCAGACTCAATCAGGGGTTTTGTGCACAAACATGGTCTGAAAATGCTGCCCGTTCCGGCCTCTCCGTCTTGCCCGGTGCGCATTTTGAGCTGGATAAAAGCCGTGCCACACAGGCTTTCCGCATTGGCTTTGCCAATTCAAGTGAAGCCGAACTCGCACGGATGGTTCAGATATTAGCGCGGTCAAAAGCCTGAAATAACAAAGCCTTCGGCTCCCTCTCTGTTGAACCTGTTTCAGGCCGCTGTTCCCATCCGAACAGCGGTCAAATTTCATTATGCATCGTAGAAATTTATTTCTGTGACACTTCAATGAAAAAGATTTTCATTTTGAATCTTTTTTGATAGGATTTTTTTCGGGAGAATAATGAGGGGGAAAGATCGGTGAATCTACCGGCGCTTATTGAAGCACAGTGGTCACGTCTGACAGCCAATCAGCAGAAAATTGCTGATTTTGTGCTGACGAACCCCTTTCCGGTTGCCACAATGGGCATTGAAGAGCTGGCAACAGCCACCGAAACCTCCACCGCCACCATCACACGTTTTGTCAAAGCGCTCGGCCTGAACGGTTTTACCGAATTTCGCGCCCATGCTGTGCAGGGTTATCAGTCCTTGCTAAAGCCGGTTGAAAATATCGACCGCGCCCGTCACATTCCGCCACGCCGTGTGATTAAAGACGCCTTCAAGAATGCCCTTTCACAGGTACAGACTGTTGCAAAGCAAGCCGATAATCCAGTCTGGGAAAGCGCAGCCATGCGTATCCAGAACGCCCAGCGCATTGCTTTCTTAGGCTTTGGTGTCAGCGGCAATCTGCTCCAGCTTTTTGCCGACAGACTGCTGCCTTTCAGCCGTGCGCAGGTCATGCTGACCGGTGAGAACGGCATGGAGCGGGTCGCGCTTAAAATCGCAGGCCTCGGCCCTGAAGACCTGCTGATCGCCATGGCATTGCCACGCTATTCACAACACACAGTCGATTTTATGAAGCTCGCCCGTGGTCGCGGCACCTATTGCATCGCGGTTACAGACGGAGCGCATTCTCCGCTTTGCGCCCTCAGCCATGAGCAGATTTTCATTCCGGCAGATCATCCGGTTCTGCACAGTTCCGGCATTGCCGCACTTGCCGCTTTTGAAACTATTCTCGCCGTTCTGGCGGCCCATCATCAGAGCGTGTCCGATGCCGTATCGATGACACGCTTTCTCATGCCCTATTTTTATGCGGATGACGAACAGCATCCGCAGTCCAAAACGAGGACCACGGATGTCAGTGAAGCCGAGTAACCCGCAAACAGCACCGGTTATCCGCGTTGAGAATATCAGCGTTGATTTCAAAGGTGATGAAAGCACATTCCGTGCGGTTAAGAACCTGTCTTTCGAGATCAAGGCCGGAGAAACACTGGCTGTGGTTGGTGAATCCGGCTCCGGCAAATCCGTAACCTCGCTGGCAATCATGCGTCTGGTGGAAAGCGGCGGCGGCAAGATCACCGAAGGCGGTATCCACTTTACCGGCAATGACGGCGTTACCACCGACCTCACCAAACATTCCCTGAAGGCGATGGAAAATATCCGCGGCAATGATATTGCCATGATCTTCCAGGAGCCGATGACCTCGCTTAATCCGGTTTTCACCGTCGGAGATCAGATTGCCGAGGCCGTGCGCCTGCATCAGAACTGTTCCGCTGCGGAAGCGCGCGCAGAAGCACTGCGCATGCTGGAAAAAGTCCGTATTCCCGATGCGGCACGCCTGCTTGACCGTCACCCGCATCAGCTGTCCGGTGGTATGCGCCAGCGTGTGATGATTGCGATGGCACTGTCCTGCAAACCGAAACTGCTGATCGCCGATGAGCCGACCACAGCGCTTGACGTGACCATTCAGGCACAGATTTTGCGTCTCATCCGCCTGCTGCAGGAAGAAATGGGCATGGCTGTGCTGTTCATCACCCATGATATGGGTGTGGTGGCAGAAGTAGCCGACCGCGTTCTCGTGATGCGCCACGGTGAAAAAGTCGAAGAAGGCACTGTCGAAGACGTCTTCAAATCACCGCAGCATCCTTATACCCGTGCTTTGCAGGCCGCTGTGCCGCGTCTTGGTGCACTGAATGGTGAAGACCTGCCGCGCCGTTTCCCTATGCTCAAAGCCGATCATGCAGACGGCAAGCCGGCTGAATTTGAAGTCTCCCCGCCGCAGGATACAATCAAATCCGACGAACCTGTGCTGAAAGTGCGCGATCTCGTCACCCGTTTTGATATCCGCCGTGGTTTCTTCTCCAAGCTGGCCGGTCGTGTGCACGCGGTTGAACAGGTCAATTTTGATCTGCGTCAGGGCGAAACTCTGGCACTGGTGGGGGAATCCGGCTGCGGAAAATCCACCACCGGCCGCACCTTGATGATGCTGCAGGAAGCCACTTCCGGCTCTGTACAGTATCGCGGCAAGGATATTTTCAAGCTGAGCGGCGCTGAGAAACTCGCTGTACGCCGTAAAATTCAGTATGTGTTTCAGGACCCGTTTGCCTCGCTCGATCCGCGCCTGACCGTTGGCTTCTCTATTGCCGAACCGCTCATCACCCACGGCCTTGCCAAGGGCAATGAGATTGAGGAGCGCGTTGTGCAATTGCTGCGCGATGTCGGCATGCAGCCGGAACATGCGCGCCGCTATCCGCATCAGTTCTCCGGCGGCCAGCGCCAGCGCATCTGTATTGCCCGCGCCCTGGCCGGTGATCCGGATATTCTGATTACGGATGAGGCTGTGGCCGCACTGGACGTTTCCATTCAGGCGCAGGTTATCAATCTGATGATGGAATTGCAGGAAAAACGCGGTCTGTCTTATATTTTCATCAGCCATGACATGGCGGTTGTTGAGCGCGTCTCGCACCGTGTTGCCGTTATGTATCTCGGTCAGATCGTTGAAATCGGCCCGCGCCGTCAGATTTTTGAAAATCCGCAACATGCCTATACCCGCCGTCTGCTCTCTGCGGTGCCGATAGCCGATCCGGCACGGCGCGACCGCAACAGACCGCTGATTGAGGGCGAAATCCCAAGTCCGGTGCGCAAGCCCGACGATATGCCTGTTGTCAAACCATTGGTTGAGGTGGAACCCGGACATTTTGTAGCCCGCCACCCGATCGGTGATTTTAAATAATAAGTGGAAGGAGAGACTAATGAAACTGAAATCAATTCTGCTGTCATCGGCATTAGCTGCCGCTGTCATGCTTCCGGGCACCGTATGGGCGAAATCGCTCACCGTTGCTGTTCAGGACAACCTGACCGGTCTTGACCCTGCTGTGGTCAATGACACCTTGTCCCAGACCTCGCTGCGTCTGATCTATCAGGGTCTGTTCGGTTTCGACAAGGATATGAAACTGATCCCGCTTCTCGCTGAAAGCTATGAAGCCAATGAAAATGCCACCGAGTTTACAATTAAACTGCGCAAGGGCATCAAATTCCATGACGGCACAGATTTCAATGCTGCTGCTGCCAAGTTCAACATCGACCGTCTTGCCAATCCGGATAACAAACTGTCCCGCCGCAGCCTTGTTTCCATGGTTAAGGAAGTACAGGCCGTTGATGATTCAACCATCAAACTGACCCTCAAAGAGCCTTTCGGCGCCATGGTTGCCTCTCTCGCCCATCCGGGCGCGATGATGATTTCTCCGGCAGCGCTGGAAAAATTCGGCAAAGATATCGACCGTAATCCGGTCGGCACCGGCCCGTTCACTTTCAAACATTGGGCTGCTGATACACTGGAAGTCGTGAAAAACGACAATTACTGGAAAGAAGGCATGCCGAAAGTTGACGGCGTGACCATCCGCTCCGTTCCGGAATCCGGCGCCCGTTTTGCGATGTTGCAGACCGGCGAAGCTCAGTACATTCCGACATTCCCGACTGAACTGATGAAAGCAGTCGAAAACAATCCGAATGTTCAGGTCGAAGCGACACCGTCGATCGTTGAAACCTATGTCGCCATGAACAATCTGAAAAAGCCGTTTGATGATCTGCGCGTGCGTCAGGCTCTGAACTATGCCGTTGATAAAGACGCTTTCTGTAAAGTTGTCTCCAATGGTTACTGCTCACCGGCAGATTCCATCATTCCTTCGGCTCTGGCATTCCATGTGAAGGCCGGTGACTACACTTTCAATCTCGACAAAGCCAAAGAGCTGATGAAAGAAGCAGGCCTCGAAGCCGGTTTTGAAACAGAAGTCTGGGCTGCCTCCAATACCGGTTCCCTGCGCGCCGCGCAGTTCATCCAGCAGCAGCTGGCTCAGATCAATGTAAAGGTCAATGTCGTGCCGCTTGAAGCCGGTGTTGCCGCGCAGAAAGTCTGGGGTGTTGATAAGCCTGAAGATGCAACCGTGCAGCTGTATTACGGCGGCTGGTCTGCTTCGACCGGTGATGCTGACTGGGGTATTCGCCCGCTGCTTTACGGTCAGAGCTTCCCGCCTGCAATGTTCAACGTCGCATATTATAAAAACCCGAAGGTTGATGCAGCGATTGAAGCAGGTATTGCAACCGCAGATCCGGCAAAACGTGCTGAAGCCTATGCGGAAGTGCAGAAACTTGCATGGCAGGATGCACCGTGGATTTTCCTTGGTGTAGGTCAGAATATTGCAGCCAAGAGCAAAAGCCTGTCGGGCGTTTATATGCTGCCTGACCGCGGCTTCCTGCTCGAAGATGCCGCTTTTGCTGAATAATCGCATCTGAAAGCGAGTGCTGACCGCTATTTGACGCGTATCTTTTCCGAAAACCGCTTCGCACTTTTCGGGATATGCTTAATACGGTCGGCACAGTTTTTCAGAAAGGAAATCCATGTTTGCCTATCTGATCAAACGGCTGTTGGCCACTGTCCCTGTCATTGCGATGGTGATGGTCTGCGTTTTTGCCTTCGTGCATATGTTGCCCGGTGATCCTGCCCGTCTTGTTGCCGGCCCTGAAGCCAGCGCTGAAGATGTCGCCGTTGTGCGCTCCTCGCTCGGGCTTGATAAACCGCTGCCTGAACAGTTCGTCCGCTATTTTACCCGCGCTGTGCAGGGCGATTTCGGCATTTCGCTGAAAACCCGCCGCACTGTTGCGGAAGAAATCGGCGCCCGCCTGATGCCGACCGTCTGGTTGACCTTGTTCGCCATGCTCTGGTCAACGGCTCTCGGCCTGCTGATCGGCGTTGTCTCCGCTGTCAAACGCGGCAAATGGCCTGATTATGCGGGTATGATTATTGCGGTTTCCGGTATTTCCTTTCCGCCTTTCTGGCTCGGCCTGCTGCTCATCAACCTGTTCTCCGTCCATCTCGGCTGGTTCCCGACCGGCGGCTACGGCACATGGCTGCATTTTGTCATGCCATCCTTTACGCTCGGCGTCGGTGTTGCTGCAGTGATGGCGCGTTTCACCCGCTCTTCCTTCATCGAAATTGCCCGTGAAGATTATGTCCGCACTGCACGCGCCAAAGGTGTGCCGGAACGCCGTGTGATCTGGAAACACTCTCTGCGCAATGCGCTGATCCCGATCATCACCATGGTCGGCCTGCAATTCGGCTTCCTGCTCGGCGGCTCGATTGTGGTTGAGAGCGTGTTCTCATGGCCGGGTCTCGGCCGTCTGCTGGTCGATTCAGTTTCCTATCGTGACTATCCGGTCATTCAGGCGCTGATCCTGCTGTTCTCGCTGCAGTTCATTTTCATCAATATGCTGGTTGATGTGCTGTATGCTTTCGCAAATCCGGAGATCCGCTACAAATGAGTGCGACAACTGTTGTGGTGGAACCCACCGAAAAAATGCGCAAGCCTTTGGCTGAATTCTGGCGCCGCTTTAAAAAACAAAAAGTGGCAATGGTTGCGCTTACCTTCATCATCACACTGGTGCTGATGGCTATCTTCGCGCCGTTTGTTGCCCCTTATGATCCGACCATTCCGGATTATAATGCCGTGCTGCAGGGGCCGAGTGCCGCCCATTGGGCAGGCACGGATACCTATGGCCGCGATATTTTCAGCCGTATCATCTGGGGTGCGCGGATTTCGCTGTCTGTCGGCTTCCTGTCGGTGACGCTGGGTGCGCTTGCCGGTGTTTCGCTCGGTATTATCTCCGGCTATTATGGCCGCTGGATTGACTCCGCCGTTATGCGTCTGTGCGATCTGCTGCTGGCCTTCCCGGGTATTCTGCTGGCGATTGCTGTTATCGCTATTCTCGGACCTGGCATCACCAATGTGATCTATGCGGTTGCGATCTTCTCGATTCCGGTATTTGCCCGTCTTGCCCGTGGTACAACTTTGCAGCTCAAGCGCACTGTGTACGTGGATGCATCCCGCGCTATCGGGGTTAAAGACCGCGTGATTATGCTGCGCCACATTCTGCCTGGCACATTGCCGAATGTGATCGTCTATTTCTCCATGCGTATCGGGACATCCATTCTGACCGCTGCTTCCCTTTCCTTCATCGGTCTGGGTGCACAGCCGCCAAGCCCTGAATGGGGTGCCATGCTGGCAGACGGTCGCTCCTATATGGGCGTTGCCGATCACCTGACCCTGTTTCCGGGTATTGCAATCTTCGTAACGGTTCTGGGTTTCAACCTGTTTGGTGATGGTCTGCGCGACGCATTGGATCCGAAACTACGCTCTGACTGATGAAGTTACGCCGTCTCAATTGAGACGGCGTTCTCATGACAGCTTTCAATATCTGAGGAATACCATGTCTGAAACTACTCCTGTAATTGCACTCCACGGCGGTGCAGGCACGATCCTGAAATCCAACATGACACCGGAACGGGAAGCCGCCTATCACGCAGGTCTCAAAGCCTGTCTGGAAGCCGGTCTGAAAATTTTACACGAAGGCGGCAGCGCGTTGGATGCCGCCACCGCCGCCGTTATGGCGCTGGAAGATAATCCGCTGTTCAATGCCGGTCGCGGTGCAGTTTATACCACAGATGCCACCCATGAGATGGACGCTGCCGTGATGGACGGCGAGACACGCCGCTGCGGTGCGATCACCGGCATTTGCGGCCCGCGCCATCCGGTTCTGGCAGCCCGTGCAGTCATGGAACAGACTGAGCATGTGTTCCTCGCCGGTAACGGTGCCAAGCGCTTCTGTGAAAATGCCGGTCTGGAAATGATGGAACCGGAATGGTTCGGCACTCAGCAGCGTCTGGACGCGCTGAAAGCGGAAATGGAACGCCGCCGTCTCGGTCTTGCGGATGATGGTGATCCGGCACGCAAACACGGCACCGTTGGCGCTGTTGCACTCGACAAACACGGTCACATTGCTGCTGCCACTTCCACCGGTGGCATGACCGCGAAAACACCGGGTCGCGTGGGTGACAGCCCTGTGATCGGTGCCGGTACATGGGCAGATGATAAAACCGCTGCAATTTCCGCCACCGGTCACGGCGAGTATTTCATCCGCTGGGCAGTCGGCCATGAAATTGATGCCCGTATGCGCTGGGCAGGCCAGAGCCTTGCACAGGCTGCGGGTGATGTGGTGCAGGAACTCGGTGAACTCGGCGGCTCCGGCGGCCTGATCGCCGTTGATGCCAAAGGCAATATCGAACTGCCGTTCAACAGCCCCGGCATGTATCGCGCATGGTGCGGCGCGGATGGTGTCATCCATACCGGTATTTACGGCAAAGAAGACTGATCTTCCTGCTCAGTTCTGAAGATACAATCCTCCGACCAGCAATGGTTCGGGGGATTTTTTTGCTCGTCGTTTCTATCATTGATGAAATTGCAGCGTATTTTTTTCAATGGCCGCTCTGGATCGGCTCCCCGAATTCTATTACTTTGCAGTCAGCCTAAAATTACAGGGTCATTAGAGCGCCGTGCGCCCAATGGGGTGCACAAAAGACGCTCTAAGATTTTAAATTATGCAGCAGCTGAAAGAAGTCATTTCGGTGCCACATCAACAAGACCCTCAGAGCGACAGTCACCTACCGGACATTCCCTTTTTCACGCAACTCGGCATTCTGCGCAGACTTCTGAATTCCTCGGAAGAGTTTCTGAAACTGGCGGCCATGTCTGTTACGATGTTGCTGATTTTGCTGGCAACCGCCTATGGGCAGGTGACACTCAATCAATGGAATGTACCGTTTTATAATTCCATTGAGCAGCGGGATGTTCCGGAGTTTATCCGGCAGTTGCAGATCTTTGTTTTCATTGCTGCCGGATTGCTGGTTCTCAATGTTGCGCAAAACTGGTTTCAGCAAACGCTTTCCGTGGTGATGCGTAAAGCTATCGTCAAAAACCTCCTTGATTGCTGGCTGCATGGCAACAAGGCATCCAAACTCGATAAGACCGGATTTTACGCGCAAAATCCCGACCAGCGCATCCATCAGGATACAAGACAGCTAGCGGATTCAACCACGGGGCTGACAATCGGTTTCATTCAGTCTTCCATCCTCTTATTCAGCTTTATCGGCATTCTGTGGAATGTGTCGGAAGGTTTTGTATTCCGCTATAATGGCTACGAATTTTCACTGCCGGGCTATATGGTCTGGGCGGCCATTCTCTATGTTGGTCTTGCGTCTGCCCTCAGCCGTTTAGTGGGGCGCGGGCTGGTCAAACTGAACGCTGCCCGTGAAGCGCAGGAAGCAGAATTCAGAACCGCTCTTGTTAAGATTATTAGTGAAAACGATAATTACCCGATGGCCAATGAGAGCGAACGGAAAATCGGCTTTTTGCGCGGCAAATTTCAAGGCCTGTATTCCAGCATAAAAAAGCTGATCCTCATGGAGACCAATCTCACATGGATTTCATCAGGCTTTGGCTGGATGGCCATTGTGGTGCCGATATTGGCTGCCGCCCCGATCTATTTTTCCGGCGGCTTGAATTTCGGCGGGCTGATGATGACAGTCGGCGCGTTCAATCAGGTCTATTCGGCTCTGCGGTGGTATGTGAATAATTATCAGGCCATTGCCGAATGGCGCGCACATCTGCTGCGTATTACCGGCTTCCACACATTGTTACTGACCGAATAAAAACAGGCGCGGTCTTCTTCCGCGCCTGTAACATTCATAACTGTTTTCGTATGTTTAATCAGCGTTTAGCCGCTGCTGCGCGTTTCAAAATCTCAATCACCATCTCCGATGCCTTGTTCAGAGAACCAACCGGCAGGAACTCGTAGATTGAATGGAAATTATGCGCACCGCAGAACAGGTTCGGACAAGGCAGACCTTTTTCTGACAGAACCGCACCGTCATAACCACCGCGCATCGGGATTGCATAAGGTTCGACACCAATAGCTTTCATCGATTCCAGAGCCAGTTCAACCGGATAGAAATTATCGCCCTTCAGTCCTTCGGCAGCATTGCGATACATCGGACGATATTCAACCGACACTGTACCCTCACCATGCAACTGATTAAAACTTGCGGCAAGCGTGTCGATAAAGTTACGGCGTTTATCATAGCCCTCTACCGTAAAATCGCGGATATCAACCACGATTTTGGCCGATGCCACGCTGCCCTGAATAGCTTTGACCCAGTAATAGCCTTCACGATTTTCCGTATGTTCCGGCCGTTCACCCGCCGGCAGCATACCAATATATTGCTGGGCATAGAGAATAGCATTGCGCAGCTTGCCCTTGGCCGACATCGGGTGGGCAGGCTGGCCGCGGAAAGTGATGTGGAACTCACCGGCATTCCAGTTTTCATAGACAATTTCACCCACTGCACAACAGTCCAGCGTATAGGCGAAATCCGCATTGAGGCTCGGTACATCCAGTGCTTTCGCGCCCAGCAGACCGATCTCTTCATCCGGCACAAACACGACTTTAACCTCGCCATGCTCAATCTGCGGATTATCTTGCAACACCTGCATCGCATGCATAACTTCAGCGATCGCTGACTTGTTATCCGCACCCAGCAGGCTGGTGCCGTCTGTCACGATAATGCGGTCGCCTTCGTAACGCTTCAGCTCCGGAAATTCCTCAACGCGCATCACAATATCAAGCGCTTTATTGAGGACGATATCCCCGCCCTGATAATCCACCACATGCGCCTTGGTATCAGTGGTATATTCACCACTGGTATCCATATGGGCAACCCATGCGATCACCGGTGCCTGACGGCTGGCATCTTTGATATTGGACGGCAATGTACCAACCACGATGGAATGATCTCTCATTTCCACGGTAAGTCCCAAATCGCGCAGCTCGCCTGCCAACAGATTGGCGAGTTCAGTCTGGCCGCTGCTGGACGGGAGTTTCCCCGCATCGGATACGGCTGTTGTATTAATACGGGTATAGTTCAGAAAGCGTTCAACAATATCCATCGGATTCTTTCAACTCATCTTACAGTTTCATTTCATCTTGCAGAAATGGCGCCGGTGACGGCGCCATTGATTTTGAAACAAGTGCTCACCAAAAACGGGTAAGATCGTGTTGCTTATTCTTCGATATCAACATCTTCAAAGAGATAACCGCCGAAAGGATCGATACGGAAATCTTTGACTTTCTTGCTGACCGGCTGTTCCATCACCTGATGGGCAATTGTCAGCCACGGTGCCTGTTCTTTAAAGATCACCTGCGCCTGTTCATAAAGCTTGGTGCGTTCGGCCTGATCCGTAGTCAGTTTCGCTGCCTGAATAAGCTTTTCGAAATCAGCGTTACACCAGTTGGCACGGTTACTGCTGCCGACAGCTTCACAACCCAGCAGCGCTGCAAGGAAGTTATCCGGATCAGCCATACCACCGGTCCAGCCGAGCATGACTGCACCGTCACGGTCTTTTTCGAGCGAGCGTTTCAGATACTCGCTCCAGTCATAGGAAACGATCTCAGCTTTAACACCAACTTTTGCCAGATCAGCCTGCATCGATTCCGCTGCACGGCGGGCATTCGGCATATAAGGACGCTGCACCGGCATTGCCCAGATCTTCATCGAAAGATCTTTAACACCGGCCTCTTCAAGAAGCTTGCGCGATGCTTCAATATCATAGACATCGTCTTTAACGTCTTTATTATAGCCCCAAACACCCGGAGGCATTGCGTTGACCGCAACCATACCGGTTGAACCAAACACAGCATCAATGATCGCCTGTTTGTTGATCGCCATATTCAGCGCTTTACGCACGCGCACATCGTCAAATGGTGCAACAACAGTGTTGTAAGCCATGAATGCAATGTTCAGGCCTTCTTTACGCTGCACTTCAAGCGAAGTATCCGCTTTCATCTCATCAATATCCGCAGGGTTCGGATAAGCGATGATATGGCATTCGCCGGCCTTCAGCTTCTGATAACGCACGGAAGCATCTGGTGTGATCGCGAAAATCAGATTGTCGATCTTCTGTTTGCCACCCCAATAATCAGGATTGGCCTGAAAACGCACAGCGCTGTTTGCCTGATAATCCACATATTGATACGGGCCGGTACCAACCGGCAACTGGCTCAGCTGATCGGTTTTACCTTCTGCCACCAGCTGATCCGCATATTCTTTGGACTGGATTACAGCAAAAGTCAGCGACAGCGAAGCAATCATGGTTGCTTCCGGACGGTTCAGCACGAACTTAACCGTATGATCGTCGATCTTCTGGATTTCTTTAATCAGTGTCGGGAAAGAATAAGCGCCATATTGCGGCCATGTCCCCTTACCGTAAAACGGATTTTCTTTGTTACCTTGACGGTCAAAGCTGAAAATCACGTCATCCGCGTTGAATTCGCGGGTCGGTGTAAAATAGCTGGTTGTCTGGAATTTTACGCCTTTGCGAAGAAAGAATGTATATTCCTTACCATCTTCCGAAATTTCCCAGCGCTCGGCCAGTCCCGGTTCCAGTTCTGTTGAGCCTCGCTTGATTTTAATCAGACCGTTGGACACGTTACGCGCCGAAGCGTCATAAGTTGCACCTGATGTGGTGGTTGCCGCATCAAAATTGTCCGGTGCCGCTTCAGAGCAATAAATCAGTGTTTTTGCTGAAGCCTGAGCAGAGGCCATTCCGCCGAGCAGCAAAGCAAGTGCTGTCGCCGAAAGTGCCTTTGTATAAATATTCATACTGGTATTCCCCATTCCATCCGGCAGACAAAACCCCTCTGTTCAAGTGACCAACAGAACTGCCTTGCCTGTTCATTTTACGCGCATTCCGAAAACTGTTTCACAGTCTTCAGACTACGCTCTTAGTCCGGTCAAAAAGTGACTGATGACCGGAGTTAAGTGATTCCGTATCGTGATAGTGGAACGATCTCTGCCCGAGTGCCATTGATAATTTTGAATAAAATCACAATCATCCCAACTAAATCAGGGGAGGCTCAGAGCCGGCGAAACGGGAGACCGGCTTTCGGCCATTCGCATGATGCTTTCACTGATGCGATCCATTCCGGCAAAAATACTCGATCTTTTTATTTTGCGCATATGTTATCCGATCGAAGCGGGATAAAAAAACAGTCCAGTGGACTGTTTTTCCCGCGAAGGCGCTTCACACTTTTCGGGATACGCTCTAGGTATAGACACGCCGGTTCCGGCATTCTTTCAACAATGTCGGTCAAACCGGAAGATAGCATGTCTGTTAAAAGTATTTTCTTCACCCTGCTTGCAACCGGCACAATCTGGGCGGGCAATGCGCAAGCTGAATGGCAGGCGATTGAGAAGGTGGAAACCTATTCTGTCTCCGGCACAACAGGCCCCGAGCTCTATGCTTCCATCGGCCAAAAAGGCCCGCAGATCGGCAAAAACAGACGCACCATTGCACATACAAATTTCACATTGCTCTGGTCGCGCAAATATAAAACCGATGATGGCAACTGCACTTTGGTTTCTGCCAAACCAAAACTGACAATTACATATACATTGCCGAAACCGGCGCAAAAGCTACCGCCGGAGACTGCCGCGCTCTGGGCAACATTCTATGCCGGCATTGAAAAACATGAACATATTCACGGCGATTACATCAAAGAAATGGTGCAGAAAATTGAAACGGCCACCGTCGGGATGTCCGTTGCCAATGACCCGAAATGCACCAAATTCAAAACAGAGCTGAATAAAGTGCTCTCAAATTTGTTTCAGGAGCAGCGCCAGCGCGGCCGCGATTTTGACCGTTCAGACATGGCACAGGGCGGAAATATTCATCAGCTGATCCTCGGGCTGGTCAACGGCCACTGAATCACGACCACTTTATACATCCTCCAAAACTGACCATTATGCTTATTCTCAGCCTGAAACAGTGTTCAAAAGCGCTGTTTCACGCCCGTTTCGGCACATCAATCATCCATACTGGCAAATAATGCCATCTTTTTGAGCATTATTGTGCCTGTACTCTGCCATTTCGTCACTGTAGTTATCAGCGCGCAGAAAGAGGAGGTTGTCTGCAACGGAGGATATTCCAGGCCCGCATGCTGTCTTTAATACAGCCCGTATCAGCATCAAACTATGTTGAACGTCAGCTTTTGATGTAATCAGCACTTGTAAGCGGGGCCAAGGAATTTTATCAGCACTCAATAATAAGTTGTAATACCCCTTCATCTTCCCAGTCTGAACGGGTAAACGAGCATAGCACGACACTATCCGTAAAGGATGCAGCGCGTGTCAGGATCAAACGGAGCAGGCAATTGAAAAATCATTCTGATATCTGGGATATCGTTGAAGAGAAAAGCCCTGCCTATTTTGATCTGAGCGATACAGTCTGGGACAATCCTGAAACCAATTACGAAGAATATAAAGCCAGCGATGCCCATGCGCAGATGCTGCTGGATGAAGGTTTTCGTGTAGAGCGCGGCATTGCCGGTCTGCCGACCGCCGTAATGGGCGAAGCCGGTGAAGACGGCCCTGTCATTGCTATTCTCGGTGAATTTGATGCCCTGCCCGGCCTGAGCCAGATTGCCGGTCTGGCAGAGCCGCAGGAAATTGAGCGCGGTGGCCATGGTCATGGCTGTGGACATAATCTGCTCGGCTCGGGTTCGCTCCTCGCAGCCTCTGCGCTGAAAGACTATCTGGCAGAAAACAATATCAAAGGCCGTGTGCGTTATTACGGCTGCCCTGCGGAAGAAGGCGGTTCGGCCAAAGGCTTCATGGTTCGTGAAGGTCTGTTTGATGATGTGGATGTCGCTTTCTGCTGGCATCCCGCTCCTTTTGCCGGTGTCAATGATCCGGTTTCTCTGGCCTGCAATGAAATCAGCTTTCATTTTACCGGCCGCGCAGCTCATGCCGCATCCGCCCCGCATCTCGGCCGCAGTGCGCTGGATGCTGTGGAGCTGATGAATGTCGGCGTCAATTATATGCGCGAGCATATGCCTTCCAGCGCACGTATCCATTATGCTGTGACAGATACCGGCGGCATTGCACCGAATGTTGTGCAGGCCAAAGCCACAGTGCGCTACCTGATCCGCGCGCTCAGCCTGCCGGAAATGCAGACATTGCTGGAACGCGTTCGTAAAATTGCACAGGGTGCAGCCCTGATGACGGAAACCTCCGTGCGTGATGAGATCATCAGCGGCGATGCCAATCTGATCGGCAATTCAACCCTTGAACAGCTGATGCAGATCCAGCTGGAACGTCTCGGCGCACCTGTTTTTGACGAGCAGGACAGAAAGACTGCCCGCGAATTTCAGGATACTCTGAGCAAAGAAGATATCTCGGATGCTTTCCGCCGTTTTGGTGTTGAGCCAAAAGACGGACTTGCCCTATGCGAAGAGATCTATAAGCCGTATAACGGGGATAATTCCCTTGTCGGCTCTACCGATGTGGGCAGTGTAAGCTGGGTGGTACCAACTGTGCAAATGCGCGGTGCGACCTGCGCAATCGGCACACCGCTGCATTCATGGCAAATGGTGGCGCAGGGTAAATTGCCTGCCGCCCATAAAGGCATGGCACATGCAGCGAAAATCATGAGCAGCACCGCTGCAGAACTGTTCCGCAATCCGGAACATATTACAGCGGCCAAAGCAGATCATAAAAAACGCCTCGGCGGTACAGTTTTCATCAATCCGATACCGGATGATGTTCAGCCTGCCCTCCCCGTGCAAAAAGCATAGTCAGCGGGCTACAGGAATCCATTATGACAACCATTTCTTTCATCTCTCCTTCTATTCACACGCAGTTTCGGACGGAAAACCAGTTCCCACTTTTCCTGAAACTGCTCTAACCGGCCAAGGACATTATGAAGCAACTCAGCTTTTTTGAAATCCTCAGCTTCGGGCCTGACGGCTGGGGGCAAGTTCTGCTCACCGGCGCATTAATGAGTGTTGCCCTTGCTGTGACCGGCTTTTTGCTCGGCGCAGTCATCGGCGTGTTCGGTGCCTGGGCAAAAATCTCAGGCGGACGGATTACCCGTACCATCGCGGATGGTTATACAACCATTATCCGCGGCATTCCTGACCTGCTGATTATCTATCTGTTTTATTTCGGCGGCAGTGCAGCGATTACCGCAATCGGCAAACTGTTCGGCGCTGAAGGTTTTCTCGGCTTTCCGGGCTTCCTCGCCGGTATGCTGGCTATCGCCATTTCCTGCGGCGCGCATCATACGGAAGTTTTCCGTGGTGCGTTCAAAGCCGTTGCTAAAGGCGAGCTGGAAGCAGCAACCGCCTGCGGCATGGGTCGCTGGCTGAAATTCCGCCGTATCATTGCACCTCTGTCGCTGCGTCATGCGCTGCCGGGCCTTGGCAATGTGTGGCAGGTATCGTTGAAAGAATCCGCTCTGGTTTCCGTGACCGGCGTTGTGGAACTGCTGCGTCAGGCACAGATCGGTGCCGGTTCAACCGGACTGCCATTCAACTTCTTCCTGATCGCCGGTGCCCTCTATCTGCTGATTTCGTCTGTTTCAGGCGGCATTCTGCAGTCTGCTGAGCGCTATTTCTCCCGCGGCGTGAGGAGAGCCCAATGAGTTTTGTATTCTTCGCTGAATCTTTCGTCGCTATGCTGGCGGGTCTGCCTCTGACCCTGAAACTGGCCGCGACTGCGATTGCACTGGGCGCCTGTCTTGCACTGGTCATCGCGATGATGCGCCTGTCCGGCAATGTTGTGCTGGACTGGATTGCTCGTATTTATGTGTTTGTATTCCGCGGCACACCGCTGCTGGTGCAGATTTTCATCATCTATTACGGCCTCAGCCAGTTTCCGGCGATCCGTCACTCTTTCCTGTGGCCGATCCTGCGTGAGCCTTACTGGTGTGCGGTTATCGCTCTGACGATGAACACTGCCGCCTATGCCGGCGAGATCATCCGTGGCGGCCTGCTGTCCGTACCTCATGGCCAGATTGAAGCAGCCAAAGCCTGCGGCATGTCCCGCTTCACCGCTTTCCGCCGCGTGGTCATGCCGCTTGCTATCCGTCAGGCACTGCCTGCCTATGGCAATGAAATGATCTCTATGGTCAAAGCCACCTCGCTGGCCTCGATCATCACGCTGATGGAAGTGACCGGTATTGCTGCCAAGCTGATTGCCGAGAGCTATCGCGCGATTGAAGTTTTTGTCGTTGCCGGTGCAATTTACCTGTCCATCAACTTCATTCTGACCCGTCTTCTGCTGCTGGCTGAATACCGCCTGACGCCATATCTGCGTCAGCCTGTTCCTGTCAGCGTACCGGCCAATATTCCTACTGAAGGAAAAGCATCGTGAGCAATACAGTATCCGCATCCGCACCGGTCGCGCTGAAAGTCGAAAACCTGCGCAAGAATTTCGGTCAGGTCGAAGTGCTGAAAGGTATTTCGCTCGAAGCCCGCGAAGGTGAAGTGATCTCCATTCTCGGCTCTTCCGGCTCGGGTAAATCCACATTGCTGCGCTGCATCAACCTTCTGGAAACACCGACATCCGGTACGGTCACCATTTCCGGTGAAACCATCAAGATGGC